>Ga0134125_10000182_pt1 | contig 93583 bp, 195 predicted proteins | sample KB31751_FD_96464 | JGI IMG/M metagenome (GOLD analysis project Ga0134125, IMG submission 96464) | Terrestrial soil microbial communities with excess Nitrogen fertilizer from Kellogg Biological Station, Michigan, USA - KB3-175-1 | ecosystem: Environmental > Terrestrial > Soil > Unclassified ... | reverse complement strand
TCTGTCCAAATGCTGGTGCTACACCTAAAATAGCAACTAGAGCCAAAAGACCAAATAGTGCGCCAAATGGTTTTGACTTCATTGTTTTGTGTGATATAGAGCTACTATAAAAATCTCTCAGATAGTTCTCAAAAATATGCTCTCAGCAATTGTGTAACATTAGAAAGTTAACCATAAACCAACTGCATATAAGATCGATTTATAGAATAAAATAAAAAAGAAAAGTAGAGTTAAGTTTAGAATTTTGGAATTCCTCTAGTCTTTGCAACAAACACTACCATGCTCATAACGGCAATTGCCAGAACTATTGATGCTACTGGACCGAATTCTGGTACAGGTGTTGAATTACAATATGATGGAACTACTAGTGATTCATTATACTTTGTCTTGAATACATCATCTTGTGTAGACCAAGTCCAAATTGCTACTGGACAATAGTTTTGTGCTGGCATACCACTCATTTGTATATTTTTGACAGCCAATACTGAAATATTATTTCTCAAATTATTTAGGTCGTCATTTGATAATACAATTGATGGAGCACTACAATCACCATTATTTAATGTCTTTCCTGTAATATTACATGTCCAATTTGGTCCATGAATATCCATTGACCAGTTTAATGCTGGTGCTGATTTTTGGTATTGTTGTGTTGAGTTATCAATTTCTAGTGAAGGTAGATATGAAAAACATCTTGTACCATTTTCATGCATTATTGTAATACAATCTATTGGTGTTTGGGTGTTTTCTAATCCATAGTTTGCATATGCTGGTAAGATACCTAACATTGCAACCAACCCTAGTAACATGATGGTTATTTTTCCTTTCATTAACTACAATTATATAAGGCTAACATATAAATCTAATATTGGATTGATTTTTACTACATTCAAAGATATAGTTAAAAGTGGTAAAAAATACAATATAATATATGCAGACCCACCTTGGTCATATAATGATAAAGCACTAGCTGGTAATCGTGGTGCTGGATGTAAATATGATTTAATGTCACTAGAAGAGTTAAAAAATTTACCACTAGAAAATATATGTAATGATGATTGTATTTTATTTATGTGGGCTACTTTCCCACAATTGAGTGAAGCATTACAATTAATAAAGTCATGGGGTTTTAAATATAAGACTGTTGGGTTTGTATGGATTAAGAAAAATAAGGACTTGAGCAATTTTACTGGCATGGGATGGTACACTAGATCCAACGCAGAGATTGTATTAATTGCTAGAAAAGGCAAAATAAAAATAAAAAACCACAGTGTTAATCAGGTAATCGAAACAATAAGAGAATCACATAGTAAAAAACCAGGTGGAGTAAGAGATAGGATAGTTAAACTATGTGGTGACTTACCACGCATAGAACTATTTTCAAGACAGGAAATATATGGATGGGATTCATTTGGCAATCAAGTACAGGCATTAGTTTAAATTAAACTAAAACCAACAGTATTTATGAAAGTAATATTAGATATTAATGGTCAAACTTTTACTCGTGAAATACCTGATCAATACTATGAAACACTAAGAGATTTATTAATAGTATTTGAAAGACATGAATTTAAACCAATAGTGATAGAATGACAGTTGGAATGTTACTTAGTGCAACATATAGTAATGGTAAAGCAATTTTAAAATTTTACGACCAAGAAAATAATAAACTAATTACTTGGAATGATAATACAGGACATTTACCACATTGCTATGTTACTAGCGATACTGCAATCAAATTAAAGGAAATTAGTGGTATTGTAAATATGAGTGAAGTAGATATTTTTGACGTAATAAAAGATAAACAAGTAAAAATGACCCAAGTTGTAGCAAATAACCCACTAGTAATAGGTGGTTCTAGTGGAATAAGAGAAATATATAATACTTGGGAATCTGATATAAAATATTACCAAACATATCTATATGATACAAATCTAATAGTAGGCAAATGGTACAATATAGGAGATAAAATAACTCCAGTTAATCAATCAGATAATCAAATTAATCTAAATGACATTAATACAGATAGTGTAATAGAAATTGACAAGTTCAAAAAACAATTCTTGGATTGGGCACAACTATTAGATGAACCTATACCAAATATTAGACGTTTGGCTTTTGATATAGAAGTAGAAACAACTAATGGTATGCCTGATCCACTAGTGGCTGGTGAAAGAGTTACTGCAATATCGTTTGAATCACATGATATACATAAAGTATTTGTATTAAAAAGACCAGAAATACCAATGGGTAAACCAGAACCAGATAATAAAGGAATAACACTTGGTGGCATACCACATGATGCACCAGTAGCAACATATCCATATAATTATACTATTACATGGTACGATAGTGAAAAGAAACTACTAGAGGATGCATTTATGATAATAGAATCATATCCAATAGTATTAACCTATAATGGAGATATGTTTGATATGCCATACTTATTTAACCGTGCAACCAAGTTAGGAATTAAAAATACTCCATTTAAAATGATGGCAAAGAATGCAACTCTTACTAGGGGCGTTCATATTGATATGTATGGTGTATTCTCAAATCGTTCATTAAAAATATATGCATTCAAGGCAAAATATGTGGAAGATTCACTAAATGCTGTTAGTGAAGCATTATTAGGAGAGAGAAAAACAGAATATACAGGTGATTTACAACAAATACCACTATATTTGTTAGCAAGATATTGTTACAATGATAGTAGACTTACTTACAAACTTTCAAGTTATAATAACAATCTAGTTATGAATTTGTTAATTATTTTATGCAGACTTGGTAATATGCCAATAGATGACATATCAAGATTGTCAATTAGTAACTGGATCAAGTCAATGTTATATTTTAAACATAGACAAAACAATGAACTAATACCAAAACTAGATGATTTCCCAAAAGTAGAAGCATCCACTACTGCAATGATTGAAGGCAAGAAATATGAGGGTGCAATAGTATTAGAACCAAAGAAAGGAATACATTTTGATGTAACAGTAATGGATTTTGCATCACTATATCCTAGTATAATTAAGACCAAAAATATATCATATGAAACTGTTTGTTGCCCACATATAGAATGTAAAACAAACATGGTACCATTTACAAAACATTGGGCATGTACTAAAAAGAGTGGTGTGGTTTCATTACTAATTGGTGCACTAAAAGAACTACGGGTTGGTCATTTTAAGAAATTAAGCAAAACAACAAAGGATGAAAAGAAGAAACAGCAATATGAGACAATTAGTGAATCATTAAAGGTATTTTTGAATGCTAGTTATGGTGTAATTGGATTTGAAAACTTTCCACTATATTATCTACCAACAGCAGAAGCAGTGACAGCTTATGGTAGAAGCATTATTACAGATACTGTTAAAACTGCTAAAGAGACCAATATGGATGTAATATATGGTGATACAGATAGTATTTTCATAAAGAAACCAACAAAAGAACAAATAGATAACTTGATTGACTATGCAGACAAAACTTTTAGTATAGATTTAGAACAAGATAAAAACTATCGATATGTAATATTGTCAAATCTTAGAAAGAACTATTTTGGTATAAAACAAGATGGAGCAATAGATATAAAAGGTCTGACTGGAAAGAAATCAAATACACCACCATTTGTACGAAATCTATTTAGTAATATAACTAATGAATTAAAAAAGATTGAAGTAATTGAACAGTTTGAACCAACAAAGAAAACAATAGAATCAATGGTCAAAGACATAGTAACAAATATGGAAAAAATACCACTAAAAGATATGGCATTCACAGTAAAAATACAAAAGGACCCTAGTGAATACAAAGTAAAACCTCAAGCAATCAAGGCAGCTGAACAATTAGCAAACAAACCAAATAAGGGACAATTTATATCATTCATTAAAACCTGGAATGAGCCAGGAGTAAAACCATTAACATTAGCTGATAAATCAGACATAGATAAGGACAAATATCTTGAAGTATTAGAAACAACTATATCACAAATTACTAACTCACTTGATATTGATTTTGATATATTATTAGGTAAAGGCAGGGCTTGTAAACTAGAGGAGTTCTTTGTATGAAATGTAAATCATTAACTGGATGTTCTAATAATGAATATCATTCAATACATACTTATAGTGAATATTGTAAAGAGCACCTGATACAATTACTTACTAATTTAACAGATGAAGATATAAAATGGATTGTATTAATGTTAGAAGGTAAAGGAGATATGGAAAAATCATTATCCATAAATGAAAAATTAAAAGGTATGATGGTAATTGATTAAAACACTACTTGATAGAACTTGTACTAGGTGTGTTAAAAGGACCCGTATTAAGAATAAAAAGTATTGCTACATGTGTGAAACAGAAGAGGAAAGATATAATAGAAGATTTCCAAAGGTGAAAGAATGACACCACAAGAAGTAAGAAAAATTATACGAGAAGAATTAGAAAGACATGAGAAGATAAAAGAATTAGAGTCTAAGAAACAAAAAGCATTTCATGAAGTTGTACAAATAATATCAGATAGAAATAGGAGAATAGCTGAATATGGTGAATTTTATACTGGTAAAATAGACGAATATGATAAAATGTGTATAGATAGAGCAAATAAGGAATTTGATGACTGTAAACTAGAATTAGAAAAACTCCAAAAAGATTATATTAGTTAGTGACGTAATAGATAGTATATGTGGAAAGCAAAATGTTATGACGGTAAATGTGAACAAACCAGATATGAATGCCCAAGATGTGAAACCTATAATTTAGTATTGGTTTCAATAGACCACGTAATGCAAAAAGCCAACGGAAAATGTATAAAATGCAAATCCGAAGGCAAAATTAACCTTAGTGATATTTTATAATGGTAGACTTTGGTTTATAGTCATTTAACATCATCCAAGCCCATTGTCTAGTAATACCAAGTTCTTTACCAATTTGGGTATAAGATAATCCTTCTTTCTTTAATTTTCTTGCCTTTATAAGGTTAATTTTTAAAATATCATTTCTCCATACTTTATTTTCTATAAAATTTATTTTTTCTTTTACTTTTGTTTGTTTTATAATAGTTCTTGTTTTTAACTTGTTTAATATTTTAAGAACTTTAACATGATCCGTTATAATGTATACACCAGCTGGTTTCCAAACACCAGGTTTTCTATCATAAAATCTTATGTAACCTCCTTTTAGGAATTTTTTAATTTCTTCTAAAACTTCTCTATTTGTATTAGATATTTGGAAACAAACTCCACCATTAGGCTTATACATTATACTTCCCTCGCCATCAAATATACCAGCAAGATAATCCCAATTCATAATATTAATGTAAAGCAAGAAGTATATAATGTTATAGTATGATTTTACAATGGAGTTAGTGATCGGAATCGCACCGACATCCATCGCTTTGCAGGCGAGTAGACTCTAATATCTCACACTAACATATGGAGCTCTAGATGGGATTCGAACCCACTAAGTCGGGTTTACAGGACCCGTGCTCTTCCAATCGAGCCTCTAGAGCATGGCGGCAACCATAGGAGTCGAACCTATAAGCCATATTTCAGACGACTATTTTCAAGATAGTGAGACTTGCCAATGTCCAAGATTGCCAAAATGATTTTATAATTAGTTAGTTCACACTTAGGAGTGTGATGTACACGATGTAATAGTAGTCGTGATTGCTAACATAAAGATTATAATAACTATGGTCTATATTAATGTTTAAAAAGAAATAAAATCTATCCGTATCTTATCTTGGATAGAAGGTTTTCACAATCAGAAAGACTAGATTGAATTCTATTTAATGTGGTATTTATTTGTTCTATATGTGGTGTTTCTTTTAATTGTGCTGATTTATCGGCAGCTGTGTTACTTATTGGTTTACCTCCATTTGCTACATAGTCTAGACTACTTGATAATTCATATAGTCTAGATAATATATTATCTGATTTTGCTTGTATTGTTTCAAGACTAGATTTCTTGATTGATTTTTCATCTGCTGAATCTTTATAACTCATTAAGTATAATTACTATATTACTTTAATATAAACTAACCTAGTTAAAAATAAAAAGAGAGGGTTAACCGTATCTTCTATTCCAATCATATGCATCGAGTCTATTTTTGTTTATAAAATAGAACCCAACTGCAAGACCTAAGACAGATAACGGGGTTGCAAATATCAAGATCCATAACCAAGGATTATTACTTGGATTTTCACCATATGCTCTAATGTATAAATCAAGTCTATTAGATGCATCATTTACAGACTTGTCTAAGAAATCATTCAGTTGGTTATGTGGTAAGAAAGCATATTGAGTTTTATCATCAGTGCTTGTTTGATTCTCACCTTCTTCAATATTTGCCAACAGAATTCTCTTAGTTACATCAATATTTGTTTCTTCAGTAGTGAATAACCAAGCAGAGTTTCCATGATATTGTGCTAGTTCACTATATGCTTCTTTCATAAAGTTAACTTTCTCAACTGGATTATCAGTCAATAATGCATTACTTAAATGCACATCGATCTGTTCTAGTTGGTATGGAGCACCAGTATGAAACTCAAATTGAGTCACGACCAAACAAATTATCAATGCAATTGGTATACCAAGTAAGTATGGTATTGGATTGATCTTTTTGCCTAACTGTTTTGGTTTTTCCTTTGGAACATCATAATTACTTCCAAAGCCTTTTGGTAAAGTGCCTGTCATTAGTGACTTGATTATTTTTGGGTAATATAAATGGTAGCGAATGATGGAATCTAACCATCGGTGCCATGAAGGCTCTAGCTTATGAGGCTAGTGAGACCACATTACTCAAAATCGCTAATAGATAGTATATTAATCTAATATAATAATTTATCGCTTGATTTATATATAGTAAATTATCAAAAATATACTATATATGGTAGAAGATATACTGATTGATTGTCCCGATTGTGGCGAATATGAAGAAGATTGTATTTGTAATGAATCAGATGAAACACTAACTGAACTAATAGACCAGGAAGAAACTAGTGCTTAGCAACCACTATTTCTATATTTATTCGAAATTTTCCAAAAAGTTATATGTAACTATGATGAAGTCAAGTCATGCAATATTCCGTAGAAGAGTTGGACGAAATAATATACCAGCTCGAAGGTGGAAATCCAATCATTATGGAAATGAATGATTATCTTGATATGATTGATGTATTGAAAGCACAAAGGCGTATACAACAAAATATCGAAGATGAATTATTGACTAGTGATCTTAGATAAGGCATAAGTATAAATTACCTTTATAATAAAATATCTCTATGAATAGATTTAGAAGGGATCTACGTTGCACAATTGCAGACTTTAGTGCTGGTCGAATGCCACGCTATGAAATAGATACATTTTCTACACCAGAAGGAACACTTGGAATAAAACTATTACCAGAAGTAAGACTTGGAACAAAACCAGATGAAATTACTACAACCAAGACTTCAACAAATATCTATTGGTTTTGTAAACACCTAGAACAAAGTGGTTGGTTAGTAAAAGAATGTTTCATAGGAGAGGAGCCAGACAAATTAATAAATGGAAAAAAACACAAAATACTAACATATGACCTAACGACAGGCATATGGTTACCAAGAGAACAAAAAATATGTGCTTATATTATAGTCAGAAAGATAGATGAAACCGATATAGGAGAGAAAAATGGCAAGCAAAATAGAAAGAGCAAAGTTACTAGCAACTAATGCTCACTCTAATCATTTTAGACGAGATGGTAAGACTCCATATATTAATCATCCAGCACAGGTAGTACAAACATTACTTAATTGGGGCATTACTGATGAAGATATAATTTCTGCTGCCTGGTTACATGATACAGTAGAAGATACTAATTTAACATGTCCTGATATAGAAAAAGAAATAGGATCAGTAGTGGCTGATTATGTATGGAATCTTACTAAGGTTGAAAATAAAGACTATGGTAAAATGGAACAAGACTATATTGATAAGATATCTAATGCACCAAGAGAAGTCAAGCTAATAAAGTTAGCAGACATTATGGCAAATTTATTAGATATGCATAATATACCAAATCTAGATTACAAGTTTGAAAAATATCTAGGAAAGAAAATAAAATACCTACGAGCAGTGTCAGACAATTGGAACAATACGACCCAAAAATAGTTATTTTGCCAATAATACAGGCAAACCAAGCATTAATTAAGGAAGATAGAAAACGTGCTATACCAAAACTAATTGATTTAATAGTTAAACAATCATATGGTAAGATAGATTATTTTACTGCGAAAGCCTATTTAGAAGCATTAATATAATGGTATACTTATTCACTAGTAATGAAACTAAAATTTTGGCATATAAAGGATTACTTACAAGACTACCCTAGACCTTGTGATCATCCAGTAAGATGTAGAGTAAGGCTTGAAAACCTACAAGTATTATGTACTAATTGTAAAAGGCAAATGTCACTTAGTGAAATACTACGTGATGATGCTAAAAATATAGAACGAGTTCTTGAGAGCCTTAAGAATCTATGACACATTGCTTAAAATGTAATGATGGAAAATATAGTCATTGGTCTAATGGAATTATTGGTGCATGTACTCTTCCTGGTTGTAAATGTACAAAATATGTTGGTCGTATTTGTGCTAGAAGTATCAGAGCCCAATTAGAAAAGAAATATAATATAATTCGAAAGGATAAAATAAGGGTAACAAAAGAGGATAACCCATGGTGTTAGATTACAAAGACCATATAATGAAACTAGAAGGTCAGGACTATATTAATTTCTATCTTAATAAACAAAATACTTACTATTGTGAACATTGTCCACACTCAATGGAATGGCACAGTAGTCTTGAAGGTCATCATTGTCAATTTTGTAGATTTAATGATACTAATGATTTCATTCATTTGAACCTAGATTTAAGAAATAGCAAAGATATGCCATGGCAAGCAGTATTAGATGAAATAACAGCTTCAAAGTCATGAATTGTTATTTTTGTAAGAATGAAATAAAGTCTGGTCATATATTCTTATTAGGTGAGCCAGTTCATGTAATACATAGTCTTACTAGTAAACAACCATGACATACAGGATTCACACATTACATAGAAAAAATAAAATAGTCATGAAAGTAGAAACAGAAAAGGACTTTTTATTTAGAATGATGTTAATGGAAGGTAATTATAGCATAGAACATAATACAAATGTTACCGAATATGGATTATGTATTGAGTTTGATCATCATTATTATAAAGGTAAATGTGTAACTTGTCCACAAAAATTTGAGGAATCTATATGAATGATATTTGTATGTATTGCAAACGCAAGTGGGATGAACATAATGATAAAGAATATATAACGTGTGTTAATAAATTAACTAAGTGGTTAGATAAATGATGAAAAGAATGACTACACAACAAAGATTTTGGTCTAAAGTAGAACTAGATATACCTGATAAATGTTGGAATTGGCAAGGACCGCTAAGGAATGGGTATGGAAGATTTAACTTAGAAGGTTCATTAGTAACAGCACATAGATTTTCCTATGAACTAATTAAGGGAAAAATACCAGAAGAACTACAAATAGATCATCTATGTAGGAATAGAAAGTGCGTTAATCCTTCTCATTTAGAAGCAGTTACACAAAAAGAGAATGTATTAAGAGGTCATGGATTATCAGCTAATTATGCAAGAAGAACACATTGTAATAAAGGTCATCCATTTACAAAAGATAATTTATATAATAACAAATATGGTGCTAGAGTTTGTAAGAAATGTGATATGGAAAGAAAAAGAGAGGAACGAAAGAAATGACACAAGAAAAACCAAAACTTACTTCTGGATTATACCTTGGAAGGTTTCAGCCGTTCCACCTAGGTCATCTAAAAGCAATAGATTTCGCACTAGAGCATTGTGATAAATTATTCATAGGAATTTGTGGTGCAAATAATCCACCAAATAAGGAAAATCCATTTACTGCACCAGAACGATATGATATGATAGTTCGTTCACTAGGTGATAAAATACATCTCTGTAAGGCATTTCCAATAGCAGACAAGGCAACAAATGAACAATGGATGAAACATATTGATTATGTATTGCCAAAATACGACATAGTATTTAGCGGTAATCCAGAAACACTAACTATATGTGAATCATTTGGTAAAAAGATTTGGAAAATTCCATCATATGAACGTGATCATCTTAATGCAACCAATATTAGAGAACTAATAAGAACTGACCAACCATATGAGCAACTATTACCTAATGGAACCAAAAACGTTATGGGTAATATTGATGGTATTACTAGAGTAAAGACGATAGGTACTAGCATATTATGTAAGCAATGTAGTGCAGTAGTAGTGCCTGATGCAAAGTTTTGTTCACAATGTGGCAAACCAGTCGTAAAAGCATAGGTATAAATAACGGATATATTATTTACTATTCCATGTGTAATGATGAAGATTGTGAAAGAAAAACATTCTATCCAGAGGTATATAGAAAGAAATGAATCGCAAAACATTAGAAAAGATGGGATTTGAACTAGTAGGACAATGTGGAGTATCTAGTGGTCAAATGATGTTTGTTGATCCATGTTATGTTTTGAATGACAAAGATTATAATGAACTACTAAAACAGAGAAAAATACAAGGTCAAATGAATGCTTGTAAGTTTAAGAAAGGCATTGTATCAAATACCTGGATGGGTGATGGAAATTATCATGTATATGTTCAAAAAGATAAGGAAGGTAGAGTAGAAAGAATGATGATTGATTTTAAAACAACATATGGATTTGACGATGAAAATAAAGAACCACATGATATAGATATGGGTGAATTATTAGAAAAAGTGTGGAATAACCAATGAGTCTAGTAATACAAAAATTCATAATTGAATGTGAACGCCAAGATGCACACATAGTAGATTATAAAACTCATAGAGACCAGCAACTATGGAAAGATATATTAGAATATGATAAATATGAGGCAATGCGTATGGGTTGGAGAAGAAAATGACATTCAAATATGAAAACTGTGTAGTATGTAAAAGCGAAACACGCCATGAACTATATTTCGCTATCACTTTTATAAAACATGTTTGTATTAATTGTGGGACCCATACTAACTATGAGAAGATGGTGGCATGAAAGACAAGTATTTTATTCATCTTGTACCATTAGACCAAGAAAGTCAAAATATCCTCAAGGAAAAGGAATATAAGTCTGATAAATCGATAGTTGATATGTGGTATGAGTCCATTAAATAAAGGCTGCATAATTATTGGAATATTAATAGTATTAACCTCAATAGGTCTATATTTTAAAGCAAACGCAGATGATGGAAGTCTAATATCTAATTGTCCTGATTGGGACGGTAATAGTAGAATATTTTGTGCTTCATTTAATCATTTTTCAATACAAAATCAAATATTAATCCAGGAACAAAACCAAACTAATAACTTACTAGCATATCAGTTTTGTGCTCATGGTAACTTTGACTTACCTGATGATTATGGTTGGGTAAGAGAAAATGGATTTGGAAACTTTCACTTTAAAGATTGTGTAAATAAAGTATTGAGTGATACAAAATGACTCCTATAACACCAGAACAAGCACTTCAATTTATACAAGCATATGTAGTTAGAAAAGTATCATTAACAGATACACTAGAGCCAACTGCTAGAGTGCTTGGTAGAATGGAAGCCTATAAGGATATATTGGATTCAATAGATACATTAATGAAGCGTTCTAAGACAAAAGAAATACCAGAAGCAAATAGAAGTCATGTAGAAACACTATCGAGGAATTAAAATGATCATAGCAATAGTAGGAACAAGTAAATTAACAGATGATGAATTAGATAAGGTTTGTTGTCATATTGAAACAATTGTTAGAAGACTAGGTGATAATGATAAAATAATAACTGGTGATGCAGAAGGAGTAGATCATGCTGTTAGATTATGGACCCCTAGAAGTAAACTAATAGTAGAAAAAGCAGAAACAAAACAATGGAACGCAGTTGATGGATTTAAAGCAAGAAATATTAGGATAGCACAAAAGGCAGATAAAGTAATAAGTATTAGTACAAAGATAAAGTTAGAACGTTGTTATCATTGTGATATACCAAACCATGAACGTACTGGCGGATGTTGGACTATGAAACAAGGCAAGAAGTTAAATAAGGAAACAGAATTGATAATAGTATGATAACTTTACCAGTGACTTGTTACCAATTGAAGTGGATATTATATATTTCATTATGGACAGTTACAGTTTGGTCATGGTCTGTAATTTATGTATACATGCCACTTCCTATTAGTGAAACAACGCCTATAATTGTTTTGCAGATTATTTTAACAGTATTTGCTTCAATAGGTGTATTTATCGGTAGTGTATTTGCAGCATTTGAAATTATAAATAATATCAATTTTCCCATTAGGTGTAGGTGTAAGAAATAGTATGATACCTTGCCAAGTACGTGGATGTAGAAATATAATTGAATATAATGGTGCATTACTATTTAGTCCACCAGATAATAATTCAAATTGTGAAAAAATTCACATATGTCAAATATGTTATCCAAAACTTATTCAAGGATTATTAAATGAGGGCATAATAACGAGGGTTAAGAAATGAGAGTAGAAATCTATGTTGGTAAACAACTAAAGCCATATTTAGTAACTACTGCTAATGCACTAAATGTTCATGTGGGTGAATGGGTAACAGTAAGTAAAAACAATAAGAGAAAAATGAAAGGCGGTATAATTGATAAAATAATACATTTAATTGATGAAGATGAAGTATATACTATTAGGATATTTTTGAAATAGTTATGAAAGAATTCAAACTAAAGTTAGAACATATAGTATTATTACAAAACGCTAATTGGAGATGGGAAGATATGGAAGCTGGTAGTGTAGCGATAGATTGTAAGAGACCATTTGGTAATAGTAGTTATGAACATGATATAGCAGAACTATTACTATGGGATACTGATGATGAAGAATCTCTAATGGAAAAGGCAAGAGATTTGTATAGGGAACTAGAATATGCAGTACAAATTATAATGCAAACACCTGGAAAAGAAATACCATTAGGTAAATATATATTTGATGGTAAAGTATGGAAAATAGTATGACATTTATTACAGCCGAACTAGGTGCTAATTGGAAAGGAGATTATGATATACTAGATGAGATGGTAAAGAAATGTTCAGATAATAATATAGATGCAGTAAAGTTACAATGCTTATCACAAGATTTGATTGATAGACACCCAGAACTAGATTACTATGGTGGTTGTTCAGTAACTAAAGATAATGTAAAACGAATAGATAGAATTTGTAGAAACTATGGAATGGAATGGTATAGCACTATTACAGACCCTAATCAAGTAGAATACATGAAGGAATATGTAGACCAAGCAAAAATTAGAGCAGCAGATAGTGGTAATCATAAATTAATCAATAGTGTATTACCTAACTTTGATAGGACATTTATATCAAGTTCTCAACCAAGATTAGAATATTATAGTAAGATAGTTAGTCTGTATTGTATATCAAAATACCCAACAGAGTTTGGCGAGATTAATTTTGATATGATTACAAGATTTGAGGGATATAGTAACCATTGCCTTGATCCACTAGCATTATTACGGGCTAAAAGATTAGGTGCTAAATATATAGAATTCCATCTTACACCAAGCAGTGATGATTTTGCAATCGACAATAAAGTGAGTTTTACATACAATCAAATGAGTGAGTTCATGAAATGGATAAAATAGGTATAATTATACAGGCAAGGGCAACCAGTACTAGATTTCCTAATAAGGTATTTGCAAATCTAAATGGAAAGCCAGTAATACAACACGTAATAGATAATATAGATCAATTAAAACTACCAACAGTAGTAGCAATACCAAATACACCAAGCAATGATATATTGTATGGTTATATTAATGAACAAAGAATTGAAGTATTTAGAGGCAAGGAAAATGATGTGCTCGATAGATATTACCAATGTGCAACAAAATATAAATTTGATATAATTGTAAGAGTATGTGCTGATACTCCATTAATAAGACCCAAAGATATTAGTGATAATTTAATGAAATTCATAATAGAACAAAAGAAACGAATGATATATGGCAACGGTAGCTGGGTATTTACTTATGATATGCTAAAAGAAGCACATGAAACCCAAGTACATGCAGAATCAAGAGAACATGTAGTAAGATCAATGTTCAACTCAATAGATTATGTTGACGATATAGAACGAGTAGAAAAGATATTAAAACATGACTAGACTAATAACAGCACCATTAGAATATGTAAATAAGATACAAATAATAGAACAAGATATGGATAGCAGAGATATTGAAGACTTGACTAATGAATTCTTATCTAAGTTAAAGTTAGAAGATGTAATTAGTATAATTCCTATAAGTAAATATGTAATATTTATACATTATAAAATAATTAAATCAAATAATTAACGCCTAAAAATACCCACCAACTTTAAGTGTCGCAGAGTGACGTTATTTATATATGCCTAATAAGGGCGACATTGAAAGAAGAATGGAATTATATGTCGCAAAGAAAGATGGAATGCTTGATACTAATGAAAATTTAGCCACAAAATACAAAGTAAGCAAGCGTACAATAGAACGAGATTTAAAATTCTTGCGTGAGAATGACGTTAAGTGGATCGAGAAAGTAGTAAATGAAGACCTAGTATCATTATATAAGGAAACATTTGATGGATATCAGACTGATATATTATTAATTACCGAGATACTAAATAGTGGAGCCAAACCAAGAGATAAGGAAGTAGATGCTAACTTGATTAAATTACGAAGTGAGATGCGTAAAGACAGACTAGGGTTATTAATGCAAGGACCAGCAGTATGGTGGTTACAAAAATTACAAAAATCAAGAGAAATAATTAATGCAACAAAAGACCCACCAAAAGCAATATTTGGAGAAGAACAAAGCAACACCCACATAGATATAGAAAGTACACCAATGCTAGAATATATGCCACCAATAATAGAAAAATCAAGTGAGGAAGTTTGAGTTGGGAAAATATATTCAGACCAATGAAGCAAGAGTATGAAAAGCTAGTACCTACTGAAGTTGTTAATTTACCAGATTTACCAAAAGATATACTAAAATGGATTGATGTAGCAAGACCAATAGTAGATAATAATCCAAGATTTATTTTGCCAATGTGGGAAGAAATATATCGAGATAACTTTCCATTCAAGTTTATACTAGGTGGAAGACAGATATTCAAATCCACCTATACTACTGATATATTATCGTTTGAAACAACAGCATTTGCAGGACGACAAGTAGGATATATTGCACCAGACGATATATCTAGAAGTGGTTTCGCAAAGCAGCGTTTACAGTATGGTACATTTGAGCCAAACCCAATACTAAAGTTATTCCCAAGACACAAGTTAGGATCAGTAAGGGAAATAAGTATGAAAAACGGCAGCACAATTTATACATTCATAGACCATGGTGGATATGCACAAGTAGAAGGTAAATCACTTCAACATTCGATGGCTGATGAAGCACAATATCAAGATATAGATAATATTGATAGAGTAACACTTGCAATGTCTACAACCCAGGGTAGTTTTACAGTACTTGGTGTAGGTGGTGAAGTAGGAAGTGCTTATGAAAAATTATGGAAAACAACAGACCAAAGATTTTGGGTATTTGATGATGAATATTGGAGAGAAAAATTAAGATTTGGATATATTAAATCTAAAAACAAGTGGGGATTCCTTTGGGGTGAATATCTAAAAGATGTAATGCGAGGTCATTGGGAAATACCAGAACATGCTAGAGGTAATACAATGTTCCATGGTTATTGGCTACCACAAACAATATTCCCACATATACCACTCACAAGACAGGAAGCAATGGATAGTAAAAAATATAATGTACATCCAAAATATAGTATAGAAGACAGAAGAGAAAATGTAGCAACTGATACATTCATTAGCCATATTATGGGTCAGATGTATCTGGGTTCTAAGAGACCAATTACAGAGGCATTAGTAGAATCATGTATGTTAGATTACAAATATCTATCATTACTAGAACCAGAAGAAATAGCAGAACTAAAGGAAGCATATGGTGGAAGAATAAAAATCTGTATGGGAGTTGATTGGGGTAGTGGTAATCCATCATATACAGTTATTGCAATAATTATAGAATGGATAGGATTAAATGATGGTCCATCAAGATTCCAACTAGTATATTTAGATAAAAGACCAAAAGAAGATCAAATGAAACAAGCCGAACGAGTACTTGAATTATTCAATAAATGTAAATGTGATATGGGTGTAGCTGATTTAGGTCACGGAGCAAACCAGGTAAAATTTATCCAAGACGGAGGTTTTAGCCATTTCACAGGCGAGGCAGTAAAAGGGCTAGGAAGCAGGATATTTGTTGGTTGTAGAACTATTGAATCAGAAGATACGCCACTATATGTAAAAAATAAACATACTGATGAACACGGTACAAACCTAGCTGAATTCAGAATAGATAAGCATGGAAAAATACAAGACTTTGTAAACCTATTAGGTGCTAAAGTAATGCATCCACTATATCCTAATACTGCTGAATATAAAAGAAGCAAGTTTATAATACCTTTCTTAGAATCAGGTAATTATAGAAGACGATGGTTAATAGATGACCTAGTAGCAACAACTAGATTAGATATAGAAAAACTAGAAAAGAACAAGGGAGAAAATGATCATAGAATATTTTCACGTATGCAGTTCAACCATCCCAAAGATTCATTAATGGCTTTAATATATGCTATGATAGGCTTCGAAAAAAAGTCATACAATTGGTTTTCAATATGAGATTAGTAACTACAAATATATTATTAAGATTTAGTAATAAAATTCAAGTAGACAATAATACTAATTGTTGGAATTGGATAGCAGCTAAACATAGTGCTGGATATGGTTTATTTATATTAAATAATAAAAGAATATACTCACATAGATATAGTTATGAATTATTCAAAGGTAAAATATATGAAGGATTAGATATTGATCATATATGTAGAAACAGATTATGTTGTAATCCAGATCACTTAGAGGCTGTAACTAGACAAGTAAATCTTTTACGTGGAATGGGTACTAGTGCAATTAATGCTAGAAAGATTAAATGTCCAAGAGGTCACAACTATACTGGTAAAAACAATAGAGGTCAAAGGATATGCGGTACTTGTAAAAATGAAAAAGCAAACTTGTTTTACCAAGAGTATTGTAAATATTAGTTATGAAACAAGAAGAATGGGATATTATGAGCAATGAGGAACAAAATGAATATCTTATTAAGAAATATGAGAAATTATTAGATAAAATGGCAGACTGGGACTAGATTTATATTATTCATTAACTAATATCTATTGCGGGAACACAAAGCTTAAGGCAATGCGATAAACCGACCAGGTGTACAAAGGCTGATGATGAAAAGTGGAAGAATGATACGAAAGAACAAAACGGCTACTACGAGTATACTCGGAAAGCGATGTCCTAGGAAGATCATTAAAAACCACATCTGAAGCCAAAACTTATATTATGAAATAACAATATACAATCTATGCATCCCGTTGGTCTAATCGGGGCATGGAGAGGTCGTAGTGAAAGCCATGTGTACACTCCGTTACGACAATATCTGACCCAGTTATAGCGAGTAAGGAACTGTAAAAACTCTATCTCGATCATATCATGGTAAGGGTATGTGACAAAGTGGATTCCTAGCCTAGTGGTGGCGGGCTGTGCCAAAGAATAGCCCCACAAATAATATTGTCCTAAAAATATGACATATGTAATAAATTTAGGACATATCGGTATGGTTTAAATATAGTGTTAGTTACCGATACATATGACTAAGTTAAAGTGTTTCCATTGTAAAATAATTAAAGCATGGAAGAATAGAAAGACTCAATTTATACCAAGACGACCAATACAATGTATCAAGTGTGGAATATTTGACTGGTATGCTCCACCAGGATGGACTACAAAGCTAGATTGTACTATTGTATGTCATAGATGTATTCCAAGACCAATAGATGGATACTTTGAAATATATGACAATCTAAAACAATGATTTATATTATGTAAGTTAATTTAATAACTTATTGAAGAAAGTAATAATTAGTAAAACAACTTATGGTCTAACATGGGATATGAAAAGTGACAAACAAAATAGTTGCAAATGCATTATGGCAGAAGCACTAGGTAAAACTATTTATTATGATGAATTACAAAAATTAGCCCAAGGTGGTATAATATCAGATAAGGAATTTGACGCAATAAGACATATTGATGAAGCAATTGGTGGAGAAGATGATCTTGAAACTATCAAAGAAATAGCAAAGCGATATGATATTGAGGTAATAGTAGAATGAAGACCTGGCTTGATAAACTATGTGAGCCATTAGAGCATCCAAAGTATCCACAAATAAAAGGTATATTGGTTGAATATGATGAAAGATATAATATAGTAGGCAAGTGTGCAGAGGGTGAAATAATTTGTCAAAATGAATTAAAAAATATTTCACGTTTTGGTATAGATAAAGACAATCTAGATAGACTAGGAATACCAAAAGATTTACAAGATAGAATGCCTAGATTAAAAATAAATGACAAAGGTGATATTGATTTTGGCTTTGATGAAAATGATATTCATATTGGAGATATATCTAATTATATATTTACACTTAATGATTATGGTTATTCATATCCAGAAATAATTGAATTCTTACGAACAACATTCGAGGATGCAGTATAATGGGACTAGAATTAAGAGGATCAGGAGTACATTGGTTCTTTGGTAGCATTATAACAGTAGTAGGAATTATTTGTTATACTATATTAAAACTCCATGGGTGTGGATAGTATGAATAGAAGATTTAAGAAAGATCCAGATGCTGATCCAAACTGTGTACGTTGTCATGGATATGGTGAAGTAGATATTAGTGGAAATATGTGTTACGGTATGGGTGCACAACCCAAGATGGGTGAATGTTCATGTATATTATATAAGAAACTAAATATAAAAAAGAAACCAAAACTGGAAAAATGTATTCATGGTGGACCAATTGATAAATGTAAAGGAGCATGTGGAATTTCAGTAAAGGTAGAAAATACTAATACATTCTTGTTTTGTATACTTGATAAAAAACATAAAGGACCACATGAAGTTTATATTAAGGAACTAAGTAGTAAATCACTATGATTGTAGTAGATATAGAAACAGGTGGACTAGATCCAAGAAAGAACCCAATATTATCTATTGGTGCAGTTAATTTTGATAATGGATATAGTTTCTATCGTGAATGTAAACCACGCAGCGATTTGGTAATTAATGACCAAGCATTAGATATTAATGGTTTCAAGCGTGAAGATTTGAAAGATAAAATGTCAACCTATATGTTATTAGAAGATTTTAACTATTGGGTTATTGAACAAAAAACCGATTTTACTATTGCAGGAGAGAACCCATCATTTGATCGTGATTTCTTATTTGAAAACTATAAGCACTATGATATTGATAACAAGTTTTCCCATAGAACAGTAGATTTACATAGTCTTGCATATTCACATATGTTAAGTAAAGGATTTAGTATTCCAATAGATAATAGAAAAAACAAACTAAATGCGGATGTAATATTTGTATATTGTGGTATACCAGCAGAACCAAGACCACACAATGCTCTGATTGGAGCAAGGTATGAAGCAGAAGCATTTTCTAGATTAATAAGAAATAAATACTTTTACGAAGAATTTGAAAAGTTTAGGTTGTTTCCACATGGAACTTGAGCCAGAAATACCAATAGAAGATAGTATACCATTTGAATATCATGGGTGTGAACTAAAACGTATAGGAGGTCACGATGTTGTTGATTATTGGATGTCAACTGGAGAACAGATTGGATATTATGTAATAGAATATATGATGGTACTAGATAATAACAAGATAGGTAGAACTATGGTTAAGATTTGGATTAATGGACCAGGAACAATTGTACATCATGAGGTATTACAATGAAGTTAGACAAAATAGGAACCCAAATGGATAGAGAAAAATATATAATAGAATTATTGGAACAAATATTAAAAGTAAGTTATCTTAATGCAACAACATATGGTGATGGAATAGTTAGACATCATGCATTTTTAGACAAAGCACATGAATTCATGGAGGATAATGAAATATGAAAATAGATAAACGCAAATGTGACCGTTGTGGTGTAGAATTTGAACAAATAGTTAAAGAATTCCCACCATATGAGATTAAAAAGAAACATTCAATAGAAGGAATTGATATTAGTACAATACATTATCAAGATGAAGATTATTGTCCATCTTGTCTTGATAGTTTCTATAATTGGAGAAATATGAAATGAAACTAGGAACATATGATGAACTAGTAGTTGAACCACAAAGAATTGCTGGTAAATTTGAAACTAGTATGATATATGACTGGAGTAAAATTAAACCAAAATCTGTTGGTGCAATGACTCATATACTTGGTCCACTAGGAGAACGTTTATTTACAGTATATGTTGGTGGTAATATATGAAAGCTGCATTTGAAATAATTATAAAGAAAGGAAATAAAGGACTACTTGGACTTATTCAAAGAGCATCAATAAGTGATTACCTATGGGATGAAGTAGTTATTTGTACTGGTGATACAATGGAAGAAATGAATGAAAAAGCATGGACATACGCTAGGTCTATCGAAGTAGATATTAAGAAATATCCAAATGCCACAATAACAGTAGGACGTAGATTACATTGGAACTTTAGATATGGTGGAATAAGATTATGATTGGACTAACACATTGGATACCAGACCAACTTAGTGAAAATGGTTGTCAAATTAAAAGTTATAAAGCAATACCATTATTTTTTAGCATGAATGCAAAAGAATTCAAACAATATTGTAAAGATAATAATTTATATTATTTTCCAAAGTGTGGAAGATTTCATGATACTATTCAAGTAGGACTTAGACCAACTGATCCATTCAATGATAGATCAATTTATTCATATTATAAATTTACATTCAAACATAATGATCCAGATTCACCAATACTAAAAGTAGTAGGATATAAAGAAACGATAGAAAAAGGTGGTTCATTTTGGTGTCCAAGTAAAAAGACACATGATGAACATGGATTATTGTATAAGAAATGATTGAGATAACCCAAGAAGATTACTACATTAGTGCTCCAGCAGAGCCAGAGGAGTGGTTTATGACAATAAATCTTCATGCACAAAAAATCGAAGATGCAACAGCAACAAAAGATATAATATTTGAATCAATCAATAACTATCCTAAATTGAAATCATATAGTGAAAAAGCATGGGACAGTATTAGAAAGCACGATTATATATTGGGTAAAAACAAAGATGAAGACTTTAATGTAGTAAGGAACCAAATATTACATTTCATTTACCTATATAATCAATACCTAAAGAAGTGGGATGTACCGATTATGATAGACGATTGGAAAACAACCAAGAATGTAATAGATGAGGAAGTGAATAGAAGAATAGTAGAATTATTACAATACAAGAGAACTACAACTAAACTACTAGAAGAAATATATGAACTTGCTAAACTTAATGCACATCCAATGGAAAACAACAACATTCAAATAATGGACAAGATTAAGAGTGTACTAGAATGAAAGAGTTAAAGAATTTATCAACACAGGAACTATATGATTTATATCCACAAGTTTTAGAATTAAGAGAAAAAGTATTAAAATTATGCCAAGAATATGGCTATAATGCAGAATCACTAGTAAATCGTAACTTTGAACATGATATTGAAAGATATTATGGTCGTAATGTTTTGGATGCGAGGTCTAAGAGATGACCAAGTGGTTAGTTGCTAAAACAAATAATGTAGAAGGTGGTAAGAAAGAATATCAAATAAAAGAAAAACCACTATTACATGCCTGTTGCAATGAAGATCATTTTGGTGATGTAAATATAGATTTCAGACCAGAAGTAAAGCCAGACTTTGTTTGTGATGTAACTAAAAGATTACCATTTAAAACCGAGCAATTTGAATCAGGCTTTATGGATACGCCTTGGGTCAATTCTTGGAAATGGAACTTAGGTAAAGCAATAAAAGAAATGCTACGAGTTTGTAAAGTAGTATATGTTGTATGTCCATGGCTATATGGTTGGCGTGGTTGTAGACCTGAATCAATAGAAGTAAGCTGGAGACCAGGTATTAATGCACCCATATTGTTTGTAAAATATGTCAAGACTGAAAAGTTTTGGACTGAATATAATAAATTAAGTGAGGAAACAGATGAATAGAACAGAATTTAGAACACGTTGGAGGTTAAGTAAAGATGACTTTACTAATAAACAAGTAGATATGATACAAAAGATAGTCGAACATGAAAGCCTAAGATTCCAAATAAATATAGTAAAGCGAGCAGTTAATTTAGTCTGTGGACCAAGGGTAGTAATTAGATGACTAGATCAGGCAATATTGCATTAATTTTAATATTTGTAGTATTGGCTATCTATGATGGTATAGAAATAAAGTGGTGGCTTGGAATAATTATTGGTCTGATACCTTTGTGGTTCATTTATATTTGGTATGAAGAATATAAGAATGGTAGAAAACAATGAGTTGTACTTGTGCATGTCATACAGCTGAAGAAAATCATGAACCAGATAATTGTTATTGTATGAGAATCAATGGTATACCAAAATGTACCAAGTGTAATAAAGAACTAGATTTTGAAACACCATTATGTGAGGAATGTAGTAATGAATGATTGTGCTTGTGAACATCCAGAGTTTGCACATAACCTGAAAGGCGAGTGTTGCGAACTAATAGATGATGAAACATTTTGTAGGTGTGGTAGAGGATGAGAATAGGATTTATTGATTGGTTTAATAATTTACCATATAGTAAACAATATGTAGCAATGGGTATGGTAATGATACTATTAGGATTTGTATGTTTATCATTACATAGTACTGAAATGTATTTCCTTGCTGGGATGGTCTGGTTTGTTTCAATATTTACATTTAGTATGGCTAGGATGTCATACCAAGATGAAAAGAATGAAGCAATTAATGGTGTAGAAGACGATGAATAGAATACTAGCATTTATCAAGAAAGGACCGTGGTATCGTAATGCAGCAATACGAGCTGGTATGATTACTTCATTTCTAACACTTATACCACTATCAAATTGGAAATTCGATTTTACTTATGCCATGTGTAGTATCATAATATTTGGTTTGTTATTTTTACTCTATGGAGGTCAGAATAAAAGATGGTGGAATTAAACCCATAGAATTATATAATGTATAATATAAAACAAGTTTAATGAAATTAACAGTTAGTTCAACCGACCTAGAGAATAGAATAAAAGATGCTCTAGCAAAGTATGAACAAGAATATGTTGGTCTATTGGAACTATATGGAAAGAAACTAACAGAATACCAAGCCTATATTGTAAGGCAAGCCAAGAAAGCAAAAGAAGGTAAACCAATAGGTCAGCTAAAGTATCCACCAGCTCAACCATCAAATGTAACACATAATTTAAAAAAACACTTGAATGGTCTAAAGATGCACGAGTTAGAAGAAATTGAACTAACTAGTGATGAACTAAATGACATAACTAGTGGAATAGAACGACTACGGGATAATGTAGAAGAAGTAACTCTATCAATGAATTCAGTTTCATATGTAGACTAACTTTATATTACCCTTTTTATTTATTTTAATTAGTGATTCATAATCCATATTGTAATTTTTTAAATAAACATAACGCAGAAACTCATATAGATTGTAAGTGTGGTTGTCATGACTAGTGGTAGACATGTTGTATTTTGGTCTGGTGGACAAGATAGTACATTAGTAGCAGTACAACTATTACGAGCCAATGAACATGTAATATTGGTCACATTTGATAATTGTTGGATTGGTGGAGAAGGACAACAAAATAAGGAAAAGATGTCTAGAAAGAGAACACTTGAAAGATTCAAGACTGAATTTGGTCAAAATAGATTTGAACATAAAATATATACCTGGGATGGAGAATTAAACACAGGAATACAAAACAAAGCATGGGTATCATTATTTCCACTAGCACTAAGAGATCAAGATAAGGCATATTTTGGCTGCATTAAGACTGATGAATATTGGCATGTAAGGCATACATTTGAAGAAGCATTTAATGCAGTTTGTAAACATCATGAAAAGAAAATAGAATTAAAATATCCTTTAGAATGGTATGATAAAGGTCAAGTAATAAAGGAATTAAAAAGAACAGGATATCTTGACTTGTCTATTCATTCTGGGGACAAGTTATAGAAACAATTAAATAACATTCATAACAATAATAACAACATATGTTTAAAAAAGAAAACACAGATGAAATACTAAGACGAATTCATAACATATCTATCATGATAGACAAAGCACTAGTTAATTTAGATACTCCACTAGGAGAGGTAATTATTGGTGGTTCAAGAATTAGTATTGGTGAAACAGTTAATTGTCTATCACAAGTACAACTAAAGTTAGCAAAGAAATTGTTGAATAGTGTATGAGATTTAATGAATTTGAAACTTGGACTCCTACTAATCCACTAGACGATAGTAAGAGATCAATAAAAATAAATACACATAATTGTAAAGGTGATATTAATGAAACATGGCTTAATACTGGTGACATTATTACTATGAAACACTGTGAGACCAAGGAAATGATAAAATATAGATTTGATGGAATTAGATTTACAAGATTAAAATTATCACTATGGGATAAAATAGTAGGTATATTTACATGAAATTATTTGATATATTGCGTAGAATTTTACAAGTAAAGGTAGTAGAACCAGAAGGAGGACATTGGGAAGAATATGATGGAGTAAAACATTGGGTACCAGCAGGATATTATTGGGTATGGAAATGGGATTATCATGAATGAAGCAGAGTGGGAATCAGATTGGTATGATAATTTACCAGAGGAAAGAAAGCAAGAACTGATGAAACAAGCAAATGAGATATTTAATTCAGATAAATCACCACTAAGTTTTATGGTCCAATCAAGTCATATTTCAATATCAGTTATTAAAAGAAAGCATTGGTATTCTAATAAGAAAGTAAAAATTGATCTAATATCAGGTGAAGAAACAGAATTATGATAGTAGTAAAGCCACCAACATCAATATATCCATATCATCAAGTAGGTGATAAGAATGGACCACTAGTATTTCTTAGTGGATCAATCGAGATGGGTAAAGCAATTGATTGGCAAGCCAAGGTAGCAGAAGGATTGAAAGATGAAAAAGTTGTATTACTTAATCCAAGGCGTGATGATTGGGATAGTAGTTGGAAACAATCGCTTGATTGTGAACCATTTGTAGATCAAGTAAATTGGGAATTAAATGGATTAGAAAAGTCAGACCTTATAGCAGTACATTTGGAACCAGATAGTGTATCACCTGTTACATTACTAGAAATAGGCTTGTATGCTAGACATAATAAATACGAAAACAAAATGATTATACATTGCCCACCAGGATATTTTAGAAAAGGAAATATTGATGTACTATGTCAAAGATACCAAATAGACCAAGCCGATACATTTAATAATTTCATAGAATTAATTAGAGATAGAATAAAGTAATGTACACAATATCAGATAGAGAAAGAAGAGGAATATTTTTGCTTCAAGCCGAGGCAAGATTACAAAATGACCCAGCTGATGCAGATGATTGTAGAAAACATGGATTTATAATTGGCATGATAAAAGGTATACAATGGTGTCAAAGTGGATTAACTAATTGTCCAGTTTGTGGGAAAGAATTTAATGAAAGAAGTGATTTAATGACTCATGTTTGTTATCCTAGTGAAGAAGGCAAATGTTATGCATGTGGCTATGTAGGTAAAGAAATATGGAAACATGCCCAAGAATGTAATGAACCGAGGGAGTTAATGTGAAAGAATTAATTGGTCGTACAATAATTGGTATAAAGGAAATGTCAAATAAAGACAAACGTTGTAATGGCTATGATGGTCCACATGATCATCCTATTACTATAATATTAGATAATGGTGTAATGATTTGGGCTCAACAAGATGAAGAAAATAACGGACCAGGAACACTAGTATTTGAGGATCAAAATGGAGATGGTGATTATGTCAAAGAAGTCTAAACCAATTAAATTAATAGGCAAATCTAAAGTAAAGATTGGTCTAGATGGAGATTGTAGTATCACTGATCCTAAACAATACATACTAGTAATAGAAGGACTAACAAAATCACAAGCAATAGCAACAAAAGATGAACTAGTAAAGCGATACAATAATTATAGACCATGAAAAAGAAAATCATAGCCAAACTAAATAATGAGGGTAAGTTAGGATTTAGTGAAATATTAGAAGATAAAGAATGGTACCAAAGTCCAATAAGAGAACGGTTAGACCAAGAAATAGCACGATATGTAGGTTACATACATAAAAACAACTATGGATTTAATAAGACACAGCGTGATCACTATGGAAGAAAACATATACCAAAGACAGTTTTAAAACTTGAGCAATTACTTTATATAAAGTATGGTATTAAGATAGAAGTAGAAATATGACATCAAAGCAGGAAATTATAACAGATATTACTTTACCAAATTTAAAAAAGAAGGTTGATATTAGATTAAAAGCAATTGATAAGAAACTAAATAAGGAATTTTATGAAGTGGGCAATTATGAAACTGAATATAAACAAGATATAAGAACTAAGAAATGGCATTGTATATTAGATTATGAGATTGATTTTGTTCCATCACCATCTAGTGGAGGCAACCCATATGACTAGTAGAACACCAGATGAAGTGGTAATACTTGTATCACATGAACGTAAAATGAAAATGTTTAATGCTATTGATGAAGCATTTGCTAAAGCTAATCAAGAGTTTGATGAAAAGAATAATCAACCATCATTCCAGGAAATGTATGAATCAATAGATATGTTAAAAAATAAAGTAAGAAGACTTGAAATGGATGCATACTTTGCATATAAATCAATAGAAGCAGCAAGTTTAGTTCACATAGATAAACCATCCCATATACAATGACTGACTTAGTTGCATTACTAACCCTTTTAGCAGCATTTATATTCTTATTTGGTGTACTAATTGAGGCAATACAAAATCAACGAAGAGGTTTATATGACGCTAGGTTTAGAAATTATATGAAGGATGCCACAAAAGAAAACAGAAGACCCAATAGTAATAAAGATATATGATAATGGAATTCAATTTGATGCATTCAAGATGAAGAAATCATTGAGTTATCCATTTGAATTCTATGGTATGAAAATGTCAGTACAAAAGATCAAGTTTAGAGGATTTGAAACATTACAAATTAATATAGATGAATATCCAAAAAATAAAGTAAAGCAAAAATATTATGAAGTTAAACATTCAAGTCATATAACACAAAATGGATGCAAGTGTAAAAAGTGTATATCATTAACTAAACAATTTAAAAGGTTGAAATAATGGAAGCAAGAGGAAAAGGTATACCAATTAATCAATTTTTTTATATAAAACCTCATGGATATGATTATATTTACAAATCTTGTAATAATTGTGGAACTGTTGAATTAGTTCACAAGGATGCAGTACAATCAATTGGTTCAATTTATTTTATTCCACCATGGGAAGTAAGAAAATGTACTGGTTGTAATTATAATTGGGCGTGGAAATAAATGAAAAATTGGTATTGTGCTAAATGTGAATTGGAATTCGAAGTAATTGAAATTAAAGAACACTTAGAAATATTAGATAATGTTAGACATTGCCCTAGATGTGGAGGTGGAGTATTCTTTGACTAAAGTAAAATGTTATTGTAATAAAGAATATACTTATAGAAAGTGTTATACTAATCATATTAGAACTTGTGAAATATATAGAATAGAATCAAATAAACCAATACCATTAGTATCACCAATTACTGAAGCAAAAACTCTAAGAGCATTAAATGATGAAGCAATAGCATATTTAAAATCATCATATAGAATGAAACCAGCAATAATAAATACGCCAACACAAACCAGAATATTTGGACCAGTACCACCATCTTGTTGCTGTTGTCATAGATGAAGTTTCATTTACAACAACCAGGTAAACGTTATACTTGTAAAGAGCCACCATTATGGATGCGTATCAATATGTCACTACATGGTCATTGCTGGTGTGGAAAACCTAAATCATTATGGGGTAAATATCAAAGAAAGTATTGTTGTAGTGAACATGGTAGTTGGCACTATTGGCATTTCCGTGAATATTGGGGTAGCGTGCGTGATAATATAAGAAAACGTGACAACAATATTTGTCAAATGTGTAAAAAAGTAGTGGATGATAAAGACTTTGATTGTGATCACATTGTAGCAATATCACTAGGTGGTGAAATGTTTAATGAAGACAATCTTAGAACACTTTGTAGCGAATGTCATAAAATTAAAACAAAAGAAGATTTTGGTAAACTTGCATTGAAGAAACGATTAAATAAGGTAAATAATAACGATACTTTATGAAAACAAGAACAATACTTGTGGGAATTGGAGTGATTGCACTATCTATGTTTGGAAGTGTAGTTGTTAATTCCCTAAGTACTGCTAGTGCAGATTGGTTTGGCGATCCAAATAAGAAAGCACCAAAGGAAGATGTATGGCAAGACAGTTGTATGCCAGTGTTGATCCACGACCATATGACATGTCAACAGGCAAACTATATAATCAAGCAAAACGCCAGAATGATAGAATTGCTTGGAGGTAACAAGCAATGAATCCCCTTTTATACTATTCAATCTGCACATGGATCATATTTGGTGCAATAAATGTATTATCTAATATGTTCTCAAATAAACCAACCATCACTAGTGTACCAGTAAAACGAATCAATGCACTATTTGGAATATATTTTATAGTAATAATGGTCTTATTCTTGGCGGGTAAATTGAATTGAAACAACTAAGAGTAACATTTTCTGATGGTGTATCTTATCATATACCAGTAGATGTTATTGCACGTTCTAGGGCTAGTTATTATGCAGAAAAAGATACTAAAATGAAGTGTGGTGAAGAATATGATAAAGTATTCAAAGAAGAATTTGATTTTACAATGTCTGATAATAGTGAAATAATTGATTGGGCATTTAATAATATGAATTGGTCTAATGTAAAATCATGTGCTACTGTTACTACACCAGATAACAAACGAGTAAACTATGATAAAGAATGGACAAATGTGGAGCATAGGATAGAATGATAGCAGATACTAGAGATGATATTTTTAATATAATATCAAGTTGGAATAAAGTAGAACAAATAAAAGAATTAACTGATGCCACAAAATGTGAACTAAGAATGGTAAATGAAGCTGAATTTTATTATGAGGGTATAGAAAAGGCAAATCTTGCAATCAAAATATTACAAAATAATAATTATCTAGTGATTGAAGTAAGAGATGACGAAAGATTTCTAGCAATGAATAAAATAGTAAGAATCAAACTATGAAGTATGCAACATTTGCCAAGATAGGACTATTAGTATTAAAAGACGAAACAATAACACTAGAACAACAAAAACTACTAGATAACTTTTTAATATCATTAATGTCTAGAGATGATAGACTGATGAAGACCTAATGTATCCAGAATCTGATAAGATAAAACAAGATAAATTTCATATTGGATGGCAAAATAAGGAATACTTACGAGAACGCCAAATAATAGTAGAAGATGAAAGAGTAGAACGCTATGGGTCATTCTTAGATGATGGCGATTTTGAAAAATGGCAACCATGCTGTTATTCTGATGGTGGTTATACTACTGATGAATGGAATAAACTAAGGGATGAAGCAAACAAACTAGAACCAGATATATTGCTTTGTCCTAGTGATCCTGAATACAAAAGACAATATTGTAGAATAATGTGGATAAGAGCCAGGTTCTTACCCTGGATGAGTAATGAGTGGAGATTACATAATGATTCTTGGATACCAACACTATTTGAAATATCTGATTATCTTAACTCTGATTGGTGGATTAGGAAAGAAAAAGAACACCATTGGTCTGTTGGTCCTACTATGGATACTAAACCAAGTGAAGCAATTGATTTGCGTATGGAACGCTATGGATTATTTCTAAATGATGGCGACTTTGAGAAGTGGCAACCCTGTTGTTATAAATATAATGAAGAACTAAAACAAGAATCGGACAATCTTATACCAACAGTTAATCCTGGTTCAATAGAATACGATAGGCAAGTATGGCGTATCCATTGGATAAAAGGTAGGTTTCTTACTTGGTTTAGTGACGAGTGGCAACTATGGAACACTAAGATACATGAAATATATACTAGCCATACTATTGAAGAATGGGCTAGTAATACTTGGTGGAAAGAATTATAAGATAATATAATAATAGTAAGATTGTGACTGATTATTATGAAATCTTTAGACCATTCGAAATTTGTGATCATACTAATGAAAATGGTTATACTGTTTTAAGAGGATTTTGTAAAAAGTGTGGTAACAAGATAATTAAGGGAGATAATATTAGGGTGAAAATTACTTGAGTGCAGAAAAAGACAAGTATTATACTTTGTTAGGGTTAGTATTACTTGGTAGAATGAACTGGAAAGCAAATGAAGAATTAGAAAGAACCTGGAAAGAGATATGTGGTATAGATATGGACGAATACTTTTGGAATACAATTATGGAAGCAGGAGATATAAAATCAAACTTTGATGAAGCCTATAAAGAAATGGAAAAAGAATGGAGCAAGAGGGATGAATTAAGATGAAGACAGATGATTATTTTGAAATAAAAGAGCATGAACCATTAGATAATGATTGTATATGTGGTTATTGTATAAATGAGTTAATGATTTTCTTTGGGTTGAAGAAACCATGATAGTATATTTGGTCGGTACAAAGTCAGATAAGGGAGTAAAGTTATTTGGTATATTTTATGATAAACAAAAAGCCGATAGTGTAAGGAATGATTTAATGAATCAAAACCAGGGAGATGAACAGTTTATATTACCTATCAATACTGATCAACTAATAGTTGGTGGATTCATACTTTGAGTGACGAAGAAGCAAATAATGGAACAACAAGTAGTTTACCAAGAAATTCTAGATATGCAGGAGGCGGTAAATATAAGTGTGATAATAATTTATGTGAAAACTGTTATCCTAGAAAGAAAAAAGGTAAAAGGTTTCTTTGTAAAATAGGAATACATGATTTTCATAGATTAGATAGCAGCACTACTAGAGGTCATTCATTTGTTTACAAGTGTAGATTTTGTGGTGAGAATGAACCATGGGGTATGTAGGTATAATACCAGATAGATGTAAGAATCCTGATTGTCATAGAACACTACCATTATATAGGAGAGAAGATTATGAACTATATGGTTATTGTACTAGCGACTGTTATCAAAAATGCAAAATTGGAAGTCATATAGATGTCTAAGTATAAATCAGTAGGAGATATTTGGAATGAGATAGCAGTATTTGAAGAACATGAAATAGCTGCTTGGCAATCAAAGAACCCAATATTGACTGAAGCTAGAACATGTGCAAGGATGGAAGCATATGTAAAATTAATTGATAAACTAATGGGGTGGAATGATTGACCAAAATTTGTTTTATTTCTGACACTCATGGGTCACACAGACTAATAAATATGCCAAAAAAATTTGATATATTAGTTCATTCAGGTGATTTTACCCACACGGGTGAGTACACCATTATGCAAGACTTTAATGAGTGGCTTGGAGAGCAACCAAGCAGTCATAATATAATAGTAGCAGGAAACCATGAACTATCATTAGAAAAGCATCCATACTTTAGTAAGATATTTACTAATGCAATATATTTACAAGACGAGAGTGTAATAGTAAGTGGTCTAAAATTCTACGGTAGCCCATACACACTATCTTTTAATAACTGGGCTTTCAATATGAATAGTAATGTAATATATCAAAAATGGGACAAGATACCAACTAATACTGATATATTAATTACCCATGGACCAGCATATGGAATACTTGACTTAAATGATGATCCAGAACATTGTGGCGATAAAGCACTATTAGAAACAATTAAAAAAATTAAACCAAAAATACATGCTTGTGGTCATATTCATTCTGGTTATGGTGTCTTAAATAAACATGGGGTTAAATTTATAAATGCTTCAATACTTGATAATGGTTACAATATGGTAAATGAACCAATAGTGGTGAATGTATGACATTCTACAAATGTAAACATAAAATCAAATGTCCAACATGTGGCAAGTTAGATAAGTGTGGAACAATACTAACAATAATTAGTGATGGATATGGGCAATCACACTTTAATGAAAAACACCCAGACCATCCATTTACTAACGATATTGAATCTTATTTTGAGGTAATTGAATGAAATACTATCAACCAACATTTAAAATAGAAGCAATAATAAGTGCAGAAACCAAAGAAGAAGCACTAGAGAAAGCAAAGACAGTAGAATTAGATGTAGAAGAATTACCAAATTATGGTATATGGAAAATTAGATTAAAAGATGGCACACTAGAACATGCACCAAGAATTGAATTCTTTGGTGATCATGGAATACAGATAGGAATGAAACATGAATTCAGACAAGTCATAGATTATGATACTATTGAAATTGTAGATAAAACATATGTTGGAAAAGTAGTAAGTATAACACAAGACAAAAATATATTTCATTTCTTATGTGAGGAAATAACAACCTATAAATAACGGAGTATTGAATAACTAAATATGGAAATAGAAGTAGATTACGATATTGATTCAAAGGAATTACCTGAAAATTATTATCCTAATCCAATGAATGATTGGTTTATGATAGTACGAATACCAAAACAATCAAATTGGGAAGATACTAAAAAGATAGCAAATGAGACCAGGGATAAAATCAGAGAGGCATTAAAATCAGAACCTATAAATAACGGAGTGTCGAATAACTAACATGAATATATGTGATATACCAAAAGTGCAATCAAAATGTGATTGTGGTCACGATGAATATGATCATGCAATGTTGTCTGGTCATTGTCGTGTAAGAGGGTGTTATTGTGTCCAATCAAAGTCAAGACATGATAGAGATTATGAAAATGAGAAAAATGGTAAGAGGTTTGCAGACGTATGATCACAAGTCCAATGCTTAGTGCAACCATGAAAGATGTTAGTAAAATTACATACCCAGTACTAGTTACACCAAAACTAGATGGAATAAGATGTCTAATAATTGATGGTAAACCAGTAAGTAGAAACTTTAAAGATATACCAAACAAACATGTACAAAAAGTAATGCAGGGTCTTCCAGACTATCTAGATGGAGAATTAATGGTAGAAGGTGGATTCAATGCAGTTCAGAGTGCTATTATGTCAGAAGATGGTGAACCAGATTTCACATATCATATATTTGACTATGCTAAATGGGAAAAGAATGAATACTGGCAACGTATAGAACACTTGAAGGAATTAAAATTACCATCTTATTGTAAACTAGTATTACCAACCAAAATAATTGATGAAGCAACACTTACTAATGCAGAAGGAGTAGCAATAGAACAAGGATATGAAGGAATTATGATCCGTTCACCTAGTGGACCATACAAGATGGGTAGGGCAACACCAAAAGAACAATATCTATCTAAGTTAAAACGATTCGAAGATTCAGAGGCTACCATAATTGGTTTCGAGGAAAGAATGCATAATAATAATGAGGCAACAGAAGATGCATTTGGTCATACAAAACGTTCAAGTCATAAAGACAATCTTGTACCATCTAATACACTAGGAACTCTACTAGTAAAAGATATCAAGAACGGAGTAGAGTTTGGATTAGGAACTGGCTTTGATGACAAAATAAGAAAATTAATATGGGATAATAAAGAAAAATACTTGGGTAAAATTGTAACATATCAGTATCAAAAGATAGAAAAAGACAGACCAAGATTTCCATCCTGGAAAGGATTTAGGGATGAGAGAGATTTATGAGAATTCCAGTTTATATCATATATTGTAAGTGCTGTGAAGAGGAAAGAATGTATGATATGGAACTTGATAGTGATGTAGGTAGTGGTGGTATAACAGGTTTTGGTCATATACGACTTAACTGTCACCGATGTAATGACTATTCCATATATATTGGAGGAGATCATTATATCCCAAGCGAAAGATATCGCTATGATTCACAGAGGACAAAAGAAAATTTGAAAAAGCCAATCAAGTTTGCATTTGGGTGGAGATATACACCTAGTGAAATATATAACAATAGAGGCGAAAGAGTATGAGAGATGAATGTAGAAAATGTGGTAGTGCAACCGCTTTAGCAGCAAGACCTAGTTTTGATAAGACATTATGTAGAGGTTGTTATAATGAATTGTGAAGAATTAGAACATACTAAAAATATAGCAAAGTATAATTCAAAATATGGCGAGAGATTCTATAAATTAGATCCTTGGTATAAACAGCTAATTGATGCACATTTTGAATCAGATTGTAAAATATGTAATCCTGGGTATCCTAAGAAAAATTATTGTATAAAATGTGAAATAGTATTTCCCACTAAAGCACAGTTTGAAAATCATAACACATGTATTAGTGATTGATATGAAACCGAGTGATTGTAATAACAGACATAGAAAATTGATAAAGTCTAAGAAAGAATATGCTGGAAAGTTAAATGATATAGATAAAGTAATTACCAAATGGTATGAATCCCGATATGATACAGATTGGGATAGTTTGCAAGGGTCACTTATGAAAATCAAAAAGATCTTAGATAGGAAAGATGTGCCAAAAACATAGTAATGTAATAATGCCATTTTGTAATATATCATTATGGAAACATTTTTGGAGTTTTAAGAATCAATCCAATATAGAAATAGATGAATGTCTAGCAGAGACAATAAAAAGAATGAATACAATTGAAGGCATTCAAACAATTGATTGCTGTTGTAGACATGGAGATCCTAGTGGCGTAATTATATTGATAGATTCACATTCTGTCTATAATGCAATAAAAGCAGGATATAATGTTACAGTTGAAAATGTAGACTATTATGAAGATGAAATAGACTATGATCAACCATGGTACAAGGGTGGTCGGCATTCATTTGATAAGGAATATTTGATATTAGGAAAGATATAAATTAGGAATTATACAATAACTAATTGGTTCCAAGATCCTAACTCTTCGGGGACTCTCGAAGAGAATGTGCACAATAAAAACTTGGTATCTTAGCCATGGCGGGATAATTTATGGGCAGCGTCTAACCTAGGACGCAAATTAAGGGAATGTGGAAAAGGTAACTCCTATGAGCCAACAACCACAACCTCGTAAAATGTAGGAATAGGACGGGTCCTACTTCCCAATACATTTAAATTATAATATATTAATTAATAATTAACCAAGGGATTGTTAATTATGGAGTTTGACGACACTCGGTAATGAGATGTCCATAATTTAAGACAATATTGGTTTGGTCGATTGGAGTGTAATAGGAAAGCGGTTAGTAGGGCTTCGATACTCTGTAATGAGATACTACTAATGGCGTGCTTCCATTATACTTATATTACAGTATATCATAAGGAATGTTCCTACAACATCTATCGGATCAAAAAGTAGTGCTGAAGAGGTTCCATGATGTTTGTGCTTCAGGCGAAAATGGTGTCCGAGCTACTGGAAATGACTGACAAGGATTCAGTAGTGTAAATACTTATTATGATTAATATAATAAAATAATTATGCGGATCATATTCCGAGTAGACCAAGGACATCACCAACAATGTATATGTGATGACTATGATGGTAAAATATATGAAATTGATGATCCCGAAATACCATATATTCCATGCCACCCAAACTGTAATTGTCGTTGGTATGATTATGATACTGGAGAAGACCTAGGTACAGATTTGTTTATTATATCACAGCTTAGTGAATCACCCCTAGATCAATCAGATATAGAGAAACTAAAAAGACTCCAGTATAAGTAAATTCGGAAGGTATTTATAACAGTATAACTAATATCAAACCATGCAAGAAGAAGGAAATTGTGGCATTTGTAAAAGACCAGTATGTAGTGACGAACCAAACCATAGAGAAATGTTTGATGATGGTCAATTCCCAGTACATGACAAATGTTGTGAATTACTTGGGGGATGTTGTTACAATTGATCAACCAAAGTATACCACGGTATACCAAAGCCTTTGAACTAGTAATGGCTGGTAATGTGGTCTTGTTAAAACACGGTTATGCAGTAGTACATTCAATGGATGGAAAGAATATGTATCATGTAAACTATCTAGATGAGACATGTTGCAAGGAATGTGGTGACTATACATACAATCATATGAAGTGTAAACATATATTAGCTGCTCAAATAAAGAGTGGTACTATACAAATAGTGAAGGAATTAGTATGAAAACTGTAACAATACAAAAAAGGAAAAATGGTCTTTATGGATGGTATTTACCTAAAAATACAACAGTATCATGTCAATGTATTTACGCTAAACTAACTGGTAAAGATATAGGTTACACAAAACTAGCAGAGGAAATAGAGAAAACTTACCCATATGATAATCAAAAAGTAAGAGAAACATATGGTTTGATAAGATTATTTGATACTTCAATAGCATCAACTAATGATATTGAGAATCTAAAAAGACTTGCAAAAATATTAGAAATGAGAGTAGTGATAAAGAGAAAATGAAATACGATCTAAAACATAGACCATTACCAGATCAAACACCTGAAAATATCATAAAAGACCTACCACAAAGAATAATAAAAGCTTGTGAAGAAAGTAAGAAACAATCCCACACTGACATATTAAGCCAGGGCTAACGTTTTAATAACACCATTATTATAATAAAGGCATGGAAACAATAGAAGAGTTAAAAAAGAAAATTATTGCACTTGATGAAAAAATAATAAAACTAGAAAAGGAGTACAATAAAAAGTATGTCACTAAGTGAAGACCTAGGAAGAGTAAAACAACTGGAAGTATCACTAGTCTATCCTAGAAAGATGGGATTAAAACAATTAGCAAGTATTTTTAACTATTGTAAAGGAGTAGTGATATTAAATAATGGAGATAAAATCTATGTAGGAGTGAAGGCACGTTGGACAGAGAGAAGATATGGTAAATTCAAACTAGTACCAGATACAACTAATTTTAGAAAATACAAGGAGGCATATATAGAAATTGACCAAATGCGTTAGTTGTAATTATTCATATAATTCTTTAGCACATAAAGTAATTTGTCATAGAAGACTAAGTACGAAAAATAATGATGGGCAAACACTTAATTGTCCTAATTGTGGTGTAATAAAACTATGAAAGATGAGACATCTTTAGAGAAAAGTAAGATTAAGTGTTTAGATTGTGGCGCTTTATTTACTACCACTTGGGGAAGTCAAGAACTAAAAGACCATCAAGAAGGTCATAAATTCAAGGGGTTTGTTGAACTTGACTAAAGTGACTTCTTATAATAAAAGTAAGATGCCAAAAGGATTAAAATTATTTTGTAGTAAACATGGAGATACAATGAGATACAAAGACGGTTCATATTACTGCTTAGACAAATTTGATGGTTCATACTGTGCTATGGTATTTGTGAGGAAATTGAAATGACTTCTTCTTATAATAAAAGTAAGATGGAATGTGCTTGTTGTGGAAGAAAAGACCATTTAAAATTCTGCGAAAGTTGTCAAGTGTGGATGTGTTTTGATATTGATGAAGAAATAGGCGGTTGTTGGGAATGGACATCATCTCATGAATCAATGTGTCAAGAAATATTCAATTATCATCATCCTAATTTAGACGAAGAAATGGCGTTTTATGACAAAATTAGAAAGTTCGAGGAGTGCCCACCTATACCATGACTGACAAGACATTACATCAAGAAAGTAAGATGGATATAGAACATATTCAGTATGTTGACAAAGTTATTGCATATCAATAATCTGCAATAATTCCCCCTTCATTTATATTTAACCTATTTATTTAATTAAGTATGAATTATGCTGATCATATAATTACTATGCAAAATATAAAAAATAAAATATCTACCGAGGGTAAATTGCTCTATGTTACTATAAGTGGTAGCCATCTATATGGGTTTAATTCACCTGATTCTGATATAGATTATCGTGGTTGTTTTATTACAAAGACCGAAAATATATTAGGACTAAATACTCCAAAAGACTATGTTCAGATAATTGAAGGTGAGACTGATGCAGTATTATTTGAATTAAAAAAAGAAGTAGGTTTATTATTGAAATCTAACTGTAATGTACTAGAGCATCTATATTCAACACCTATTTATGCCCAAGTAGATAATTATGTGGAATTAAAAAATCTGATTAGACCAGTAATGTCAAGAACAGGTATACATGATTCTTACCGTGGCATGGCATATGAAAACTATAAGAAATTCATACTTACTGAAAAGTCAAGTATTAAGAAATATCTATATGTTTTTAGAGCCCTGATGGCAGGAATACATGCATTAGATACTGGAATAATACAACCAAATATAGAAGAACTAAATAAGATATTTCAATTCGAGGAAGTAGACCAACTTGTTAGATTAAAGAAAGGAAGTGCTGAAGTAACCAAGATGGGACGAGATGATAAAATGGACGCAAGACTTGACAAGTTATTTGAACAAATTGACAAATCATATGAAAAATCAAATCTACCAGCAAGTCCAAATAAGAAAGATATTGATAATATTGATACCTGGATGAGAAAACTACGGGTGAACTATCTTGGGTAAGAGATTTCCCTTTAATATTGATTGTCAAAAATGCGGTCTAAATTATAATACATTAAAGTATTTTCTATGTTATAATTGTAGAGGTAAGAATAATAAACACTTGGCTATGTTTACAGGTATAACATGAACCACAAATGCCCAGTAAAATCTAGAACTATATTCTTTGACCCTAGATGGAATAAGTGTCCTTGGTGTGGATGGGTAGTAGAATGAATTGTCAAGAATGTGATGATCCGAAAATCGTTACAATTTCAGCAATAGGTAAACCAGATTTCAATTATTGCAAGAAACACTTAAATGATTACTTTGATAAGGAAAAAGAGTTATGGAAAAAGTAACAAGTAATCCATCTGATCTATTAATGCAGCCAGGAGTGAATTGGAAACATGCAATATTAAAGGAAGGTACAAAGTTTTGTACATGTGATAATCCAACACATGACGGATGTAGCAATGTTATATCATTCACTAAAACATTATGTGAATGGTGTACAGCAGGGTGTGCTAATAGAAAATCTAAACTAGACCAGGTGGAAAAATATGTTTAATAAAAAACGCAATTGTGCCCTAGAGGGTCACAAGCCAATGGACATGGAAGTAACACTATATCCTGGTATATCACTAGGATTAGTGTGTAATTTTTGTGGTCAACCTTTACAGGGATTTACTAATGGACCAACTAGTAATAAGATATTTACAGTCAGAGTAGTTGACGGAAAACTAGAAATACTATAATTACTATATAATTATTGTGTTAGAACACATACTGTTTTCTGATGATGATATATGTTGGGAATGTAATTCTTGGGTAATAGCACAATATAGTTACAAATATAAAGGGTATATTGCACATTGTTGTAGATGTGGAACAACATGGAGGTTGAGCTAATATATGTATAGACCAAGTCTTGTCTGTGATGAATGCCTCATAGGTAATTGCACTAGTTGTAAGAAAGTAGTAGAATGTTTTGAATCAATACCATTTCAACGTGATGAAAAAATAACCAGACCCTGTACATGTCAACACTTAAATTTCAGTTAATAATAGTATAACTATGGAGATTTATAAAACTGCTGAAGCCGAAGGAATAATCACATTTAGTGATAAAGGATTTAATATAGAAGTAAATGGTATGTTAAAAACCAAGTGGTATTCATTTGTATATAGGGCTCAAAAATATGCGATAAGATTAAATATAGATGATCACCTCGAAATATTAGAAATAGAGTGAAAGTTTACGAATGTTATACGTTTGATCATGATTCTCATAGTGCATGTAAAATAGTTGACAATATAGACAAGGCAATAACTTGGAAGAAAGAAGTACAGGAATTATTAAACCAACATAATACAATATATCGAGTTAGTGAAAAGGAAGAAAATATATTCTATGAAATGCATGGTGGATGCACTAGTGCATTAATGAGGATGTGGAATGAAACAGAAACCTACAAGGCACTACTACGAGAAATGGATAAGATTGAAAATATATTAGAGACCAAGTATGATGCTAACGCTTATAATAGGACTTGTGATTATAAGGAATGGGAATTAAAATGATATGTCCTGAATGCAAAAACATATTAAGAAATGATTTGAATTTTCCAACAATTTGGAAATGCAATAATAAGAAATGTAAGATTGATTCAATAGTAGTTAATTATAAAAAAATTAAAAGGGTAAAAAAGGAAGATAGAATTGTTGCAACATTTGACACTGCTGATTTGGCTAAACAATTTTTACTAGATAACCAGGAGAAAAGAAAAATGTTAAGAAAACAGGGTTTCCCATTAAAAAAAGCAAAGAAACCCAAATTTATAAAATTAACAAAGTTCGGGTTTAAACTATGACATTCAAATTAACAGAACGTGAACTTGACTTCATATTAGAACGTCTAGCTGCTGCAAGAAAAAATCTGAATAAATCTGATGTAGAGGAAAAGTTAGAATCAATACAGGCTTGGATGCAAACCATGCCAGCAGAAGACAGGGTAGTATACTTATTGGGGAGAAAAGCATAATATGTATATTCCAATACAAGTTAATGAATTAACTCCATACGAGAGAAAATGTGGTCATTGTCCTGGTGTTATGAAAGTAGTAGGTATGGTCTGTCCTAAATGTAATCTTACTATACATGAAGAATGTCTTGAAAAGTGTTGGAAGAATGCGGTTCCTTTGTAGATTCTTTCCCCATAAAATAAGGTGGGTTGGGGAAGAAGTAAAGTGTGTAAGATGTAAAAGATATGCTAGTGATATAATACAATCTAATGAAAGAGCAGATTTCGAAAATAGTTAAGTATCAAGTTTAAATAGTCAAATTGATAATTTACCTATATGACATGTGAAAAATGCAGAGATATACATGAAGCACAAGGTAAAGGTCTAACTAATTTACCATGTAGTTGTTCTTGTCATCCTACCCATATATGTCCTACTTATTATCCACCTACAAACTATCCTTATTGGATAACTACACCAACTATTTGGTGCCAACCAAACAATTCAACATATTGTTTTAGTACCAATAACCATACTAGTTGTGGTAGTGGATGTAATCATAACACATAGTTTATATTAGGACATTTCCTTTTTTATTCCATGATGAGTGCAGACTGTAATGTTTGTGGAAACTTATGTACATCTGTTCATGACTGGGTTGTAAATAAGGTAAAAGCTGGTCATGAACTAAGAAAGCCTGGACATAAAGTTAATATCACAGGAGAGCCATATATAACAAATGTCCAAGACATGTGAATTAACTTGCCTTGATTGTCTTAATAATTTCTTCAAACCAGCAGAAGAAATTAGAAAAAGAGACAGTTGTTACTTTTGTAAAAGTACAAATATAGCCAAGTTTTACGGTATATAATGGAAACAAAATACTCGTGCAGTATTTGTAAACTTCCTACTGTTTGTATAATTAATGGAAAGGAAGTAATTAATAAAAACTACTTTATGAATTTAAAGAAACAAACCATTTGTACTGATTGTTATTATTCCTTTGAAATGCCTAAAAATACTGATAAGGATTAAATAACCAACCTGTTTATTTTATTTTACTTGACAGCTAAAGGTGCCTACCAGGGTAATGGTAAATATCAAAAACAGGAATTCAAGCGAACACTAGCATTATGCCCTAGATGTAATCAATACATGGGATCTATTAGAGCAGATTGTCAAGTAATAGGTCTTAAAACAACAAAAGCATTACCGATAAAATATTGCTTCAGGTGTAATCTAGTTATGGTATTAGATATGACTATACCAATAGTATATCAAATACATACTACGGAAATAGATGCAAAAACTAAGATAAAACAAAAAAAATTCGTTCAAAGAAACCAAACTAAGGCAAAAATTATCAATCATTTCTATAAATAACCCAAAATTTTATATTAAAGTGCCTATATAAACTATATATGTTCAGAAAGAACTTGGGTAGCGTAATAGATGTTACACCTAGTCTAGAATATAGACAATCTTTTTTGAAAGACAATACTTGTCCACAATGTGGTGAAGAGTATAAAGACTCTGATTACAAATGTAGCAAGTGTGCACTAATTATAACTCAAGAGTAGTTTTTGTTCTCTTAGTCCTTTTTCACATGCTTTATATTAGGTAAGTTAATCTTACCAATTAAATGCAACAAATGATTGTAAACCGTAAATCTTGGCATTATAGATATAATGCTTGGTTATATGGTGAATCAAAGATGGACCGAATTGGAAATGGTTGCGAATATTTTTGGAGAACTGTCTTGGTATGTGCATTATCTCCTTTGATTGGAATAATGGCACTAGGAATAGTAGTACATAATATTATGCCATCATTACCAAAAGTAAATATGCCAACTATTTCAGATGATACAAAAGATAGAATAGCAAGTCTTTTGGGTTCATTTTCCTTAGTTGGTATATTGTTTGCCACGATACTTGGATGTGAAATAAATCCTTGGGCAGTGGCTAAAGTCTATGCTATAATAGCAGGAGTAATAGGACTTGGTTTCTTATGTATTCTCATTGCAATAAGAATACAAAATTGGTATGAAAAAAGACCAAGAAAGGCTCCAAAAGAAAAAGCACCAAATATGGCATGGCAAATGGTCAAGGCAAAGAAGGCAAAATACTGTCCAAAGTTAGTAATAACTAACTAGGACTTTCCAATTTTTATACTAAGAATTTAAATAGTAAATAATAGTTAATAAGACTATGATGGGTAGATGTATTGAATGTGGGGCACTCGATATGAGTGGTAAATACGAACTTCATCAAAAAAGATGTACATTCCACTTTTTAAAATGGGCAAGAAAACAGGGTCTTACTAAACATCATACAATTGATGACGAGGTAATTGACAATTTCCATATAGGTGAATGGGAACGTGGTTGGGAACACAGGGCTTGACTTAAATAGAAGCAAGATTATAACCATAGTATGAAAAATTTCTTAGGAATAGGATCAAAACAAAAAGAACACTATCAGCATTTAGAACCTATTCAAATTATACCAAATCTAGAACGTGCTAAGAGAGATTTAACCAGGGCTAAAGAAGCTGCAACAAATAACAATAGATCAGCAACTAGTCTTTATATAAACCAGGTTACACTAAGGTTGCATAATATAGAGTTATCTCTAAAAGAGTAAAACTACTGGGTTTATATTACCCTTTTTATTTTACTAATCCATGTCATATCCGCAATTGATAGAAAAAAAGACTTTGGGAAAATTCGTAATTAACCCACAAGAAGTGAAAAAGCACTATATTGAAAGAGGAGAATGTAAAGAAACCGATATGGGTGTAGTCGATATGTCAGCTGAATTCTATACATTTTTGGAACCAAATAAGTTTGTAGCACACACAATAGAAGAAGTTCCAAAATATGTTTCTTGTGGCAAATGTGGTAAATTCCTAAGTTTTACCGAAGTAGATTTTGCAAACATAAAACGAATGGCAGAATCTGCGAGAGTATTGTATGTTGAGGATGCAGAAAAACAACGCAAGTCTGATGAAGAATTCAACAACACTACACTAGCATCACAGGCATTATTAGAAGAGACCAAGCAAGGTATGTATAAGCACATAAGAAGCGACAATGAAATAAAAATCGATTCTTACTCATATATGCACAAATGGATTGCTTCGGTCCTAGATGGACTTGATGAGAATGCAAGGAAAAACATCGAAATCTTAAAGAAAGGACTAGATGAAAAGATTAATGGTCATGTCAAAATCTGTTCTAGCTGTGAGAACGGAACTTGGTGGGCATTAATCACCTAAAATTTTTTATATTACGATAGTTAATATAATATGTGGATAAGATTAAACCCACTGGTAAAGAACAGGTAAACCATGATGAATTAAATGGAATAGAATCAATAAAGATAAAAAATGAGGATCTATTACAATGTTCAAAATGTAGATCATATTATTTAAAAGATTCAACTCATAAATGTAAGGAAATTAACTATTGGTCAAGCGTGTGTTCAATATGTAATAGGGATTTATATATTTGGAGAAAACTTCCAAATGGATTCCATCGACATGAAACACTTAGAAAGAATGTAAGAATATGGAACAAACCAATCTGTGAAGGATGTATAATACAGGCAAATAAGGAATTAATTTCGAAGCATTAATATAATGGATAATATAATTATCAAGCATGAAATACACTAAAGATGATTTTGGTCGTAAAATATATGATATACCAAATATACGAGTTTATAAAAAACTAGACAAGTTATCAGACAGATTAAATAATGCTTTAGAGAAAGCTGGATATTTAAGAACTGCATCTGAATCTGATCAATATCCAAACATTGTAAATAGTTCTATACGTCTTTTATGGATGATAAATAATAGTCTTATGGCATATAATTTATATCACCAAGAATATAAGATAGTTTCACATGACTATGGAGTTAAGAAATGAATGAAGAATATGACTTTGGTGGTCTAACAATTCCTTCAAGTGGTAAACCACATTTTAATATCACAGTATATGGAGATTTTAAAACATTGGATGATGTACATAAAATGAAACAAAAAATCACCATGGCATTAAATGAATATCCAAAACTAGAGGAAATAAATAAACAATATAAGGATTTGATAATTATATGTGATACATTGACAAATGAAGGAACAAGACTTAAAAAAGAGAATAAAAAACTGAATGAATTATTAGATGAAGTAGGAGTATTACGTGGTGAAGATGCGATAAAGTTTGAAGAATACAATAATAGACCAGCAACAAAGAAAGAACTAGATATGTTAAAAGAAGCAGATAGAATATATAAAATGCATGATCCAGAACAAATAGAATTAACTAAATTAAAGCAGATAAAACAAAGACTTGATGAAGAATTTACTTGGTGGGTAAATCATGGTATGGAAGGTCAATATGACAAGTATTCCATTTTATCATTATTAACAAAGGTAAGAGATGGATAAACGTTATATTGTTTGTGCTAATTGCCATAGAAAAAGAACCACACAGAAAAGAGTTCATAGGGTTAAATTGGTGGCTATATGAAGGTTGTTAATTTATATGGGGGACCTGGCTGTGGCAAAAGCACAACAGCAGCAGGAGTATTTTCATTGCTAAAGTTACATGGTATATCAATAGAACTATCTACTGAATACGCTAAGGATGTAACACATAAAGAAGCATTCAAAGTTTTACGAGACCAGTTGTATTTGATGGGTAAACAAAACCATAAGACTTTCATTGTTAAAGACAAGTATGACTATGTAATAACAGATAGCCCAATGTTGTTATCTATAATCTATGCTGATCCAACTGATAAAGTATTCCAAGACTTTGTACTAGATAGATTCTTAAAACAAGAAAATCTTAACTTTTTCATTGAACGGGTAAAACCATATGTAAAAGTAGGAAGAAATCAAACCGAAGACGAGGCTAGAATATTAGATAATAAAATAAAAGCAGTGTTGGATAATAATGGTATACCATATCAGACTATTAAAGGAAACAAGGAAGGAATAAATGACATAGTAGAAGTTATATGTAACCGTGAAGGTAAATTTATTGAGCATGAAATCACTTAAGTGTAAAATAGGCTTGCATGATACAGGAGTGCCAAAAGGTACTGGTAAAATTGTAAAGAAATATAAGATGGAAGCAACAGCACAATGTAGAAGATGTAGAGAGTTGGTCAAGATATGAAATACTCACAGGATAAATTAGAAGAACTATTAAAATTTGAAGGTATAGTATTATCTAGTGATGGGTTTAGTTATGAAAATAGTGGAAAAGAATTTCACTTTGAAAAGTTTCCATGTTACTATTGTCTTATTAAATATGATACCTGGGATGAATCAAGAAAATGCCGTGAATGGCATATGGTTATGACACCAGACATGATACCATTACAAATGGTGAGATAAATGGGTATACCAATAAAAAAGTTAGAGTTAACTGAAGAACAATGTATAGCCTTAATTAAGGCAGCATTTGGTAATAAATGCACATCTGAATTAGGTAGTATGAATTGAAAGTAACTTGTTATCTTTGTGGTGATATGTGTTTTGATGGATGTTTAGATGAATCCAAGGACTTAATTGAACATTATAATAATTCAGACTATCATAAGGATAAGAAAAAAGATGGATTTGGAACCTACCATTTCTTTGGAAGTGATCATGTTGCTAGATATTGGGCATCATATGGTATTGGTAAAATAATTGATATATTAGATAATTGTGGTGGTTATGTACCTTGAAACTAATACTACATGATGGTGGTTTACATTTTGTATACAAGACCAAAAATGATTTCAAATGTCTATATTGTGATTATTTAGTTAATATTGTTTGGTTTTGGCGTTGTAAAAGATATAATGGAAGTCAGTGGTAATAACATTTATAATAAACTACTAAGTAATATTATTACGTGTCAGGAGAAATCAAGACAATAAAACTCAATGAAACTCTAAAGTTATCATTCAAACAAAATGCAAAAGGTCTATGGTATTTTACCGAGGTAACAATACAACTAAACCCAATGGATGAAGAAACTAAAGATATAGTAGTTGAACAAATAAACCAATGGAGAAATGTAATGGAAAAGAATGGATGTGTATTTGCTAAAGGTGGGGCTACACCTGAAGTAGTCGAGACAAAAAATAATGACCAAATACAATAGATATCTATTAGATGAAAATCTCCAAACCAAAGACGATACTTTTTCTACTAGTCATGTAAACCTAAAAGATATATTGCCTACTGGAACACCAGATAGGACCGTTCTAAAATATGCTAGGCAGCTTGGTTTTATCATAGTAACACGAGATATAAGAATGGCTCTTAATGCAATAATTATGAGTCAACCAGTGGTTTTTATTGACCAAAACGACAATAGACACTATTTGGAAAAGATTAGTAATGATAATATAGAGTAGATTATATAAGTTGTACATGAAATGGTACAATCGTATATTAGAATATGTAATCTATACCGCTATTATGACTTTTGCTTACTATCCAGTAGTAATACCATGGCTAATCTTTATTGGTCATATGCCAATAGAAAAAGTAGAACAATACTTATGGCAAGGTTATGTTATCGATCTATTTGTAGCCTATCCTATTGGAAAATTACTAGTAAGATTGAGTCCTAGTATTAAGCGTCTTAGTGGAGTCGATCTAATAGTAGTTTGGAATACCATCAAGACCAATCTTGAGCAGTTTTACACTATATAGGAAAAGATAATATAATCCATATTTATAATATCTCATATTGATCAATCTAAGTAGCTGTAAAAAATATGACTCGAAAGTTTGCAGTGGTATACCAGGCAAGATAATTGCAACAGGTGAAATACTTTGCACATTCCACTATCATCAATATATTTGGCAAAAAGTTAGCCACTAAGGTTAAAAAGAAGCAAATAAATATATTTGTATGATAGAAACATCCTTACCAAGAGAATCACCTAAAGAAATAACAATCAAACGACAAAGATTCGATACAGGTAGTAATATTGTTACTGACTTTATCGAGATAAATCTAAAAGATGAACTACCTGATATTGAAAAACGGGCACTATCATTATATGATGAACTAGCTGCAAGACAATTGCCACATTCAATGACAATACCAAAACGTATAAGTTAGGGATAAACAATATAAGTAGGTCTAATATAATCTACTTATTGAATAAATTTTTAGGATGGTTATTTTGTATGTATACAAAACATGCATATCCTACTACCACAATACTAACTCATACTGGGGCATTATCAAGTTGCCCTAGATGCGGTCAAGATTATTACGAACTTAGACATTAATTTATATTGAACCAATAATTAATATTATTTGTTGAATAAACTAACACAATTTCTCTTAAAGACAGAAAGAGATTTTACAAAAGAAAACAAAAAAGTAAAGCCCATATTTAGGGACGTATTAAGCTGGGCTGAAAAAAGAGGAGTAGTGGAGGAGTTCTTGAAATTGATAACTCTACCAGGCAGAAGTACTGCTTCTAAGACTTTTGTAAGTGTTAGTGATATGCATGTTGGTAGTGCAATGGCACTAACTTTGCCAGAAATGTATGTAGGAGATAACGACTATTCTATAACACCAAATAGGATTGGCAAAAGATTGTTTGAAGCATGGTTATGGTGTATCGATAATCTTAGCCAAAAACCACACTGTCTTGGTGTATTAGGAGAACCAATGGATGGGGCAAACGTAAAACAAACGGGTCAACAAAGTTACACAACAAATATCAATGATCAAATCAAGTGGTCAGCTGAACTCTTGAAAATGATCAAGGCACTAAATATTGTCATGATAAGAGGGAGTGGATATCATGTACATAAGGATGCAACAAACTATGAAGAAAGTGTTGCTAGATTGATTGGTGCACAAAGATATAGAGCATATTCACCAGATAAAGCATCTGTAAATCCAGACCTAGTACATGGCTTTGAATCAGAAGAATTGGGTGCTATCACTGATTACTTTGCCGATATTAGGATCAATGGTAAAATATTCAACTTGACCCATCACATTGGTTACTCTAAAAATGAAATGTATCGTACTACTGGTATGGCACGAGAGATGGTAACTATGAAGTTATCATCTGACTTTTATAATAAAGCCGATATAATAGCAAGAGGTCATGTACACTATTTTGTTGAAGTAGGATTTACACATACTAAAGGTTATACTAACCCAGCATGGAAACTACCTGATGCACACTTGTTACGTGGTGGTCAAGGTGGAACAAAACCAGATATAGGAATGGTGGAATGTATAATTGAATCAAACGAGAGAGTACAACTTAGACCACTAATTGTAGATACAAACCTTAAACCAAGGATTAAAGATATATGAAGAAAAAGACTCTGACTTTTTCATATGATGATTTTCCAGATGCAGTAGAAACACCTACTGTAAATGATATAGAAGCAAAAATATTAGACTTGGCTAAACATGGGAAAAAATTAACTAAAGATAATGTTGCAAAGTATCTTAAGATAACCTATCATAGAGCAAAGTATGCATTAAATAAATTAGAACAAGAAGGTAAACTTAGATCAAAAAGTACCATGGCAAAAGATATTAGTGGTAGAAGCAATAATGCTAGGTTGTACTACAAATAAATCTTTATATAATGTTCCATCATATATGATGGTATGTTAAGTCCACAATATTTAGCTGGCGTTATTGATTCAGATGGCTCAATTTCTATAAATGGTAGAAGTAGAAAATCAGGTTACAAGTGTTATAGAGTTGTAATACAAATTACATGGATAGATATAGAACCAACCCATAAGATTTTTGATGAATTAGTTAAAATATATGGTGGATCTAAATATTCAACAAAAGGAAGTAAATTATCACCTAAATCGATTTATTATAAATATGTTGCAGAAAGTCAAATAGCAGAAAATATTTTAAGTGATATATTTCCATATTTAATAGTTAAGAAAAAACAAGCTGAACTATGTTTAAGTCTTAGAAAACTACAACATAAAAGAGAATTTAGAGGTAGAGGAAACCAACATACTGATAAAGAGTGGGAATCATATAATAACATTCAAATAGAACTAATGAGCCTAAATAAGAAAGGAAAGAAAAATGAGAATACTTCTAGCAATGGACACTGATGGAACATTTTGGACTGATGAAGACAAGTCAGAATATATTTGTGGCATTATTGATCCAGTAAAATTGGAAAATAAATTAAACATTGAACCAAGTATCATAGGATGTTTTATAGTATCTGAAAGCCCATTTTATCCTAAAGTATATGATAAAACTGGTTTCTTTAACAATGATAAAGATGACCCAAAACATGACTCTAGATTTCCACTAGTAAATAACCAGGCATCTAGATACTATAACTTACTAAAAGTCAGAGAAGATTGTGAAAAGATTTGGGGTAAAGCTGATATATGTCTCTACATTGATGACCAAGCAATGTGGAAACATGATGCAGAAAAAGCAGGATTTATATTAGTGGAAGTAAATATGTTTGCAGACATGTTCGGAGTACGACACACCTAGGCTTACATATATATTATGTAAAAATTGCAATAATTATATTGAAATATAATTGTCAATGTGGATTAGAACTCCAAAAACATAACACTACCATAATAAAAAATCACATGGATGAGGTGTTTAAGAACCTAAGATGTAAAAAATGTAATAGCGAAAATTATACCGTCATTAAGAAAGGAAGCTTGGTCATTATAACTAATTGTGGTGACTGTAATTCAGATAGTCAACACTTTTGGTTTGGGGTGGTCCAATAATGAAGTTTGAAGAATATGAAAAATATGCTGCAAAAACTGACTTGGGTAATGGTAAATGGTACTATGCACTAGGTGTATGTGGAGAAGCAGGAGAAATAGCAGAAAAAATTAAAAAATTATACCGTGATAATAAAGGAAAATATAATAGTATTTGGGTAAGAGAATTAGAAAAAGAAATAGGAGATGTATTATGGTATCTTGCTAGACTGGCTGCTAACTTTGATACAACATTAGATAATTGTGCTATTTCAAATGTTAAGAAATTGGAATCTAGAAAGAAGAGAAATAAAATAAGTGGTAATGGTGATAATAGATGAGTGACTTTGTAACAAAAGATAGTGGTCAAAGACAAAATTTTACTAGTGGAGCAGTAAGAGATACACAAACTGGTAAGGGTAGATATGATTTACTTAGTCCACTAACTATAAAGAGACTAGCACAGTTGTATGAAAGAGGTGCTATAAAATATGAACCAAGAAACTGGGAAAAAGGAATTCCTATATCAAGATATGTAGATAGTGGAATTAGACATTTCTTTAATTATCTTGAAGGTGAAAGAACAGAAGACCATCCAGCAGCAGTAATGTGGAATGCAGGAGGAATAATACATACTGAAGAAATGATCAAGCGTGGTCTATTACCAAAAGAATTAAACGATATGCCAAACTACATTAGAGATGTAAATAGTGAACTTAAGAGTATCAATTAAGGACCTATTTTACAAGGCTCTTTTTAATTCAATAGTAGGTTTACCTATATCTATGCTTGCCAATATTTGTGTAATACCTCCTATGGCATCCTATATACATGCCGAACCAATAATTGGTTCACTTATACTTAGTGCGCCATTCTTTGCTATAAGCACTAGTAGACAATTCTTAATTGACTATTTTTACCACATTCATGGTATAATTATTGATCCAAAATATTATATAGAAAAGCTAATAAAATATATTAGGAAATGAAAAAAGATTTTAGCCCCAGAGATAAAGAATGGCATCAAGTCATAATAAATTTCTTATCTATATTATTAGATATGAAAGTAAAACCTATGATTATATATGATCGTAAACAATTCAATCTTCATACCAGAAAAGGAATACATAAACCAAATCAAGTATGGGCTCAATGTGTAATAGAACATGGTCTAATTTGGTTATCTAAGGACTTGGTAACAGAATCATATGTTTTGACTTTAAATGTATTAGTTCATGAATGTCTTCATATAAAATACCCAGAATGGAACGAAAAACAGGTTAGAAATGAGGCAGATAGGGTAGTTCCAGTAGTAGATGATAAGGAAAGAAAGAAACAATTCGAATAAAGAAAACATTTATTTAGACAGTATTTTATTAGATAATACTATGACATGTACTGAATGTTGGCATGATGAAGACCATTCACATGGTAGATGCACCATGCCTGGTTGCAAGTGTAGAAAAAAATCTTTTTAAATTCAAAAACCCAAGTAATATTCTTATGAAGAATGGTGAAATATTTGCTTGTGCTAATGATGTAAATAGATTATTTGTAGCGGTATTAGAAGATATGGGAAAGAATGAATTCATGAATCTAACCATCAAGAGGGCAAAATCTACAAAGTGTGCTGTGAAAGGTTGTAAAAAAGTTGGAATTTATAAACTATTATTACAATATTTCCCACAAGTTAGTAATAAAACGCTACAATAGATAATATATTAAATACTTTTAAAGGATAATTTAATAAATAATTTTGAGCAAGTGTGTATGATTCAGGAGTGGTACTAAATGAGCAACAAAGACGAAGTATATATAAAAACTGCGTTCTTTACATTTGGAGTAAAAACGAATCACCAAGTATCAATCCAAGAGGGTCAAACCATATTTCTAAAAAGTTGGTCTTGGAAAAAATTTGGCTGGATAAGAAAGGCAATCACAAACAACCATGGAGTAATTGAGGTAAGAATAATATGATACTACACATACCAAAAAAATCAGAAATATATGAAAAAGTTGTAAAGATAATCAATAAAGAACACTATACTATTAATTTAAATGAAATAGATAATGAAAATGCTGTTATTTGTCCATTCGATAATGATATGGTTTGTGGTAAAGACAAAGACGGCAATATATTCATACAAAAGAAAACCATAGTAAGCAAACCATTCGAGTAGGCATAGAATCAAGACAAAAGATAATATATCGGTATTTTAGTATAAGAATCAAATGACTCTTACAAACGGACAGCAATCGGCATTATTTACAATAGCCTTGATTTTGGTAGGAATTGGTGCATTAGGATCAGCAGCAGCACAAACATACGGTTTACCACCAATAGCAGGACTTGTAATAATAGTGATTGGAATAGTAGGTGCAGCATTAATTAAGGGATATGGTCTTAGTCAACAAACAGCACTCAAAGCTCAAATTGCAGCTCTGACAGCAAATAAACCATCCAATACTGCACCAGATACAACAAAACAATAGATTAGAATATTCTAATCTTCTTTTATCTTTTTATAATAGTATTAGATAGTAATATTATGGTTGATCCAAAGTCAGTAGTTTGTATCTATAAAGTAAAATCAGATATAGTAGGAGATAATTTTGTTCCAGATAATGTTCCAGGGGAAGCACCACTAAAATGGGCTCCAGGAATTGTTACATGGAAACTAGTAAATGAAACAGGTGATATACCAGATGGTGAAATGGTCCATACTGCATTCGCATTAGCATTCACTCATTGGGGATTATTTACAAAAGATATATCATTTCATAGAGTCTATGGAGATGTAAAAGCCGATATAACTATAAAGTTTGTAGTTGATCCTAGTACATTCGCCAGTGCTAGTACACTTGCAATGACATATTATCCTAACCCAAACAATCCATCTATTACTTCATTATTTAATAATGATATGCATCTTATTTGGTCACTTGATGGAAAACCTATTACTTGTGCACAAGCATTAAAACAAGGCAATGCTATTGGATGTGTTGATCCTAATGAATTATTACAAACAATAAATTTACTCCAGGTGGCATTACATGAAATGGGTCATGCAATAGGTTTAGTTCATACTAATGATTGTCCAAAATGTACAATGTACCCATTTTATCATAATGACATGGAACTTCAACCACAAGAAATATCAATTGTTCAACAAATGTATGGTAAAAGAATTATACCACAATGGGTAATAGATAACTTTACTTCAATCCTAAATAGGATTAAAAATCTAGGTAGATATATTTGACCACTATTGTATTAAATCCAACCCATACTAAAGTAGGTAAGACAATTACTATAACAGGTAGTGCTTTTACACCACTTGCTACACCAGTAGTTTTTACTTTTGGAGGGTCCCCTATTATACCAACAAATGCCCCAATAAGTGTAGCAAGTGATGGCACATTTAGTGCAACAATAGTTATACCAACATCTATTCAAGGAAACCATACAATTAATGCAGATGATGGAACAGTTAATGCTAATGCAACCTTTACAACTGATCCAGGTCTAAGTGTTAATTTGATAACACAAAAAGTAGGTAGTCCTGTTAATATTATTGGAACTGGTTTTGCTAGTACATCTGCAATTACTTTAACTATTGGTGGAAGTGATGTAACACCAACAAGCCATACAACTAATAGTACTGGTGGATTTACATTTAATAATGTTTTAATTCCAGCAGTTACTAGTGGTCTAAAAACTATATCGGCAACTGATGCTTCTACTAATAATGCAACTACAACAATAACAGTATATCAGACAACTAAATCATTAATACTTGGATCTAGTGGATTAGGTGGTGGAGATAAAACATTTACTCAATTATATGTTGCAATAAATGTAAAAAAGAATAAAGTAAAGAAAACATTAGCATTATTGAAATCTCAAGGATTAGTAACTCTTACTGGCTCCTTTTTTACTGGAACTTGGCATAAAGTGTAAAAAATACATATAAACTTCTTTTACGACAAAGTTATTATATGCCGAACGTTAGAAAACTTAAGAAAGATCCAACCACAGGAGTTATATCTTTCCTAAAGGATACAACATCAACAATACCAGCAGCATTATTGACCGCTAATCAAGTAGCAGCTGAATATCAGGTAACAAAGGCTCCAACACTTGGAGTAGGAAGTGTTTATGGAACTGCTCTAAATGCAACACCAGATACTGGATTTTCACAAATCGAGCCAACTGAAATAGTTGCAACATGGGGAGGAACATTCGCAACTGAAACTGCAAACTTGAAGATTGTAGCAACATTTAGTGATGCAACAACAGCAACCTTAACTGGTGCAGGAGTTACATCAACAGGTGTGGTAACATACCATACAAATGACTTGGCAGCAATCTTGTCAACTGGTAAAAAGATAACAAAACTCGCTATTAGTGCAACAACAACAAAAGCTGTTTCTACACTTGTAACACTAAGCGTAGTTATAACTGGTATCGAAAACCAGTAAATCTTCCTTTTTTAAATAAATACTTATAAAGATAATTCGATTAGTTTATATTATGAGTGATTTTAAATGTGGGGTTCATTTCCTAGAAGATGGGATTACACCATATCATACTAGTGACTATGAAGAATGGAAATTACACGTAGCAAATTTTGATCATCAATATAACGGTTTTAGTTCATGTACTGATTGTGGAGAGAAAAATATACCACATAATGTTACTATGAAATTAAAAGACAAGGTAGCACCAGCAACTTATTGCGATGTATGTGTGATAAGATTAAAAGAACATATTGGAAAATTAGAGGCTGGTAAAAATGAATAAGAAATACATGATAGATAATGTAGAGGTGGATTATGCACTATATCAAGAAGTTTTACAAAAGAGAAGTATATCAGAAGACTTGAAAGGAATACGAGGTATTGTTGATGTAAAAATTACTAGAGCAAATGGAACAGTAGAATATCTGGGTTATACTGATAATTTATTGACTAATGCTGGAAGAGATTTCTTACATAATCAGGTTTATATTAATACAAGTGCTGGTACAAGAGGTGCTGGATTTATTGGTCTAACAACCGATACAGCAGCAGCTAATGCAGCAGATACTTCACTAGCAAGTGAAATTACAACCAACGGTTTACAAAGAGCAGATGCAACAACCAAAACCCATACTGTTGGAACTAATGTTTCTACAATTCAAAATACTTTCACAGCTAGTGCAACATTCACAGCAGTACACAAGGCAGCATTATTCAATGCAGCAGGACCACCAGTAAGTGGAACAATGGTTCATGAAACAGTACTACCTAGTGATGTAACACTTGCTTCTGGCGACTCGGTACAAATAACCTGGACTATCACAGCAGGGTGATTCTACATGGCTAGAATCGCAAGAGATCAACACAGACACCAAACAGCTCTGACAAATGATCCATCAAAAGATATAAGTGCTAATGTATGGAATGACTCAATTTTAGGTACTGCTCATATTGAAACAGGTATGTTTGGTCTTCCAACTAGTGCTGGTAGTGTAAGTATTTCATCTAATACATTAACCCCAGTAGATACTAGCACAATAGTAAAAGCATCTAGTGGAACAAGTGATACATTAAATTTCATTGATACACTTGGAAATAATGATCAAGATATTTTCATATTTAGACCATTCACAGGTCATACTATAACTATTGCAAACAATGCATCTAGCCCACCAGCAAATACTGGTGTAATAATAACACTTACTGGTGCAAACTTTAACTTGGATGCAAACATACCACTAATATTACAAAGAAACGGTAACACATTCTATCAAATAGCATTAAACTTACCACTAGTTAATGCAAACATAGCAGCTGGAGCTGGTATAGTATATTCTAAATTAAACCTAGCTGGTAGTTTACTAAACGCAGATATATCAGTAAGTGCATCTATTGACCCAACTAAAATAAATGGAACTGCTGGTGTATTAAACGGAGCCCAAACATGGACTAATAGAAATACATTTTCACCCACAACAACAAACGGAATAACACTTAATTTCCCTACCACACCAACTGGTAGTTCAAGTGTATTTTATGGTGGAATAAAGACCTCTCAGTCAACAATAGCATTTGCAACAACAGCACAAACTAATGATTATTACACAAATTATCTAGATTCTGCTATACTAACCAATCCTTCAAGTGGAACTATTCCAAACGCTGCAACTCTAAAAATCGTAGGAGCTCCGATCGCATCTACAAACGTAACAATAACAAACAATTATGCTCTTTGGGTAGCTGCTGGTATTACAAAATTAGATGGCGCAATCACTGCTGCTGGTGCATTGACAAGTACTGGTGGCATTACAATGTCAAGTGCTAATATTGCAATGGGAACAAATAGTATAACAGGGAACTTTACTGCAACAGGATCACCAATAGTTAATGGTTCTCTTACAATAGGCAACGGTGGTGCACTTAACTTTCTTTATCTTGTAATGAATAACGGTTTTGGCGGTGATTATCCAACGGCACAGAATGGTGGTGCAATCGGTTGGAATTTTGGTGGTGCAGCAGTTGATTTTTGGAATACTGATACAGGATCATCAACAGCATTTTCTTTTAGACAATTAACTGGTGCAAGTTCACAAAGTACTTTATTTACAATTTCACCAACTGGTGGACTGACTTTTCTTTCGACTATAATTAATTATAATAATATTAATACTGACGGTATTGGTGCAGCGGTAGTTTACAAATCAACCAAACAAAAATCAGAAACTGGTGCAGATACCAATGTACTAACATACACACCACCAGCGGTTGCAGGAAGATATAGAGTATCCGTGTCTATTTCAGTTAGTGCAGCAACAGCAGCAACATTAGGATGGACTATTGCGTGGACTGATTCAAACGGTCATGCTCAAACTCCAGCAAACTTGCCACTATTCACACAAAATTCTACAACCGTAGGACTAACAATATCAGTGGCTGCAAATGTCACATATAGTGGTTCTTGGGAACTTGATATAGACAATTCTGCTGCAAATATAGTTGTAAAGACAACATTCTCTGGAACATCAGTGGCTTATAAAATAAGTGCAATAGTAGAACAGTTGGCATAAAATGTCAAACCAATCATATAAAGTGTATGGATTATCTGGGACTTTTTTTGCTCAAAATGAAAGAACAGGGGTAATAGATATAACAGATAGTAATTTTTTTAATGTTTTACAATATGCAATAAATAATACAACTGGTGGAACTGTTAGAGTTTTATGGGACAATTATATATTAGACCAACAAATAAACATACCATCTAATGTAACATTAGAAATAAATGGATACATAACATTAGCAAATAATTACAATGGTCATATGTTAGCAATATCACAAGGTGCAAGCAATATCAAGATAATTGGTAATTGTACATTAGATGGAAACAAAACTAATCAAAACCCACCAAATCCAGTTGCATGTATATATGTGGATTCTGGCTCATCAAATATACAAATACAAGGAATAACTTGTCTTAATTCACATAATTGGTCGATAAATTTTGCTGGAAATAACTCAGTTATAAGTGACTGTATTTTTGGTAATTGTAATAATGGGTTCATCTTTGCAACACCTACAAGTTACAATAACATAATCAGAAATTGTACAGTTTATGGGGTCCCAAATGATTGGGGCATAATTGCGTATGGTGGAGCATATAATATCAAAATATTATCATGTACCGCATATAATATAACTGGTGGTTCTGGTATTGGAATTTTATCAGATCAGTGGAGAACATTACCATGCCATGATATTTTAATAGATAGTTGTATTTCATATAATAATACAGGGTCTGGTATATCATCTTGGGCTATATCTGGTCATCATTTTAATATAAAAATATCTAACTCCGATTCATATAAAAATAACACGTCAAATGGTTGGGCTGGAAATGGGGGATATGCAATAATATCATCAGATAATGTGATTATAACTGGAAATATAAGTCATGAAAATGGTAATGGCTCTAATGGTTCATGTGGTTACTATATACAAGATTGTAATCATGTATCATGCTACTCTAATAAAACATTCAATGAGGGAATAGGAAGTAACAACAATGGAAGTGGGTTCTTATTATATAACATAAATAAATCAGTAATAATTCAAGGTAATGAAATTTATGATAACCAGACAACTAGGACAATGAATATAGGTATAAATGCTCTAAACAGTATGACTGATTGTAATGCTATATATAATTACATAAGTCCGTCAATCCCATACCTTGTATTTCAGGCATCATATTTTACAAACGTTTTAGGAAATATAACTTAGAGAACATTTATAATATACCAAAAACAACAATTAGTTAATGATCAAACTTGATTTAAAACAAAAACTGGTTGCTTTAGATGGTAAACCATTAAAGGAAGTAGATAGAGAACTCATATTAGGTGAAGTCTTGTCTAATTTACTATTAATGAACCAAGGAGCAGATAACAGTGATGTACTAAGATTGTATGAATTGGCAAAAACAATACATGGCTCTGATACATATGAAATCAAAGGTGAAGAAGAATACGCATTTATAGAAAAATATGTGAAATCAACAGAAACAATGCCACTGATAAAGGGTCAAATATTACAAATGATACAAAAGGCAAAGAACAAGTCTTAAATACTAAAATAGAATCTCCTATCATTATTTTATATGCCTAGCACATCAATGTTTGATAGGGGAGCAAGCAACAACTTTTTTGATCCAGCAATATTCGATACTGCTGTACATTTCACAAGTAGTCTTACTGAAACAATAACAGTTAGTGATGGTCTAGATAGAACACTTACTGCTCTAAGAACTCTTAGTGAAACAGTAAGTGATACAGATGCACTTGCTGGTGGAAGATTTATACCAAGCAATATATCAGAACCATCAATATCAGATGTTGATTCACTTGCTGGAGTACAAATATTATCAAGAAGTATATCTGATACTGTTTCAGTATTGGATTCAGTCGATAGAACTCTGTTAGCAATAAGACAAATATTTGAATTCGGTCATGCAATGTTTGATAGTAATATATTTGATAGTGCAATATTTGATACTACAACTTATCCAATCAATATTAGTGATAGTGTATCAGCAACTCAATCATTATTTAGAACAATTAGTGAACCAAGCATTACTATTAGTGATTCACTTGATAGAGTTCAATTATTAAACAGAACACTTGTTGAATTAACTATTAGTGTAAGTGACACACTTGATAGAACAGCAAGTTTTGCTAGAAATATTAGCGAACCAAGTATTAGTGATATAGATAGTATTACTAGAACACTTGTATCATTTAGAACAATTAGTGAACCATCAACAACTATAACTGATAGTGTAGCAAGAGCAATAATTTACAATAGAATACTAAATGAATTAATTACTATATCAGATAGAGTTAGTGGAACAACCCCAGTAGGAGGTATTAGATTTGTATCTAGAATTAAAGAATCAATGGATTTAATTAGCAGAGTAAAAGAAATACTAAATATCTCAAGTAGGGTAATATAAATGCTTAAAACTAGCCATATTACTTATTTACCCCAAGATAATAAAGGTAATTATATATGAGTGTTTCTTTTAATGACAGAATTAGATTAAATCAATTAGGTACCATTATTACTATAAATATGACCCAAGTTCAAAATAATGCTGATGTAGCAATAGATTTAACTACTGCTTCATTAGCACAGATTGATTTCAAACGACCTGATAATACAATTACTACCGTGAGTGCTAACATACTAGCACCAGCAACTGCTGGTGTAATAAGATATACTGATAATGTGGGTATTTTCACTTTGAGAGGTAGATGGCAAGTAAGAGGTAAAATTACTTTTGTAAACGGTTCTTTCTTCCCTGGTTCATGGACTGGTTTTCCAGTAGAGGATTAAAATGGCAAAATTCTGGTCTAGAGAAACACTTCCAAGAATATTTCAGACTTTTAATAGTCTATACTCTAGCATGGTTAGAAAGAAAAATGCTACAATTGTACCACCATCTAAACAATTAGTTGGTGAATATCCACCAGTATCATTTGAAAGACTATACCAATATTATCAAAACTGGGCTCAAATTAAACGTTCAATGGATACCACACACCAAAAATTCATGGGTGCTGGTATACAAGTAAAATCTGAAAATCCACAATTCCAACAATTTATTAACTATTGGTGGACTGAAGTAAATGCACAAAAGAAATTTGCAGAATTTTTCCTATCTGTATTTATTACAGGAAACGGTATGATGGAAGTACAATATACTGATCAAGGTCAGATTGGAAATATTGAAGCAATACCTATGTGGACAATTTGGAGAATATTCAGAGATCAGTTTGCAAATGAAATAAAAATAGTTCAACTAATTGATGGTGTATTCAAGGAACTTGATCCGCAATTCTATATACATTACTTGATTAATAATCCTGAAAGAGAAGCATTTGGTAAATCTGAATTCTTTGCAGTAGCAAACCCTAGACCAGTAAGTGCAGAAGTTGATCCAACAACAGGTCAACCATTAAATCCAGCAAGAGTCTTGACACCTACACTTGATGCACAAGCAATATTACAAGATGCAGAAATTGAAATTAAGAAAAAGATGGCAAAGCCAAAGATATTTGTAAAAGCACCAGGAATGGCACGAGATGATATGGCAAAACTCCGAGCTGAATTAGAAGATCCAAATAGTAGCCAATATGTATGGGTAATTGACTCAACCGATATAGATATGGAAGAGGCAAAAATCGATAGTAATGGAAAATTCGAACAATATGGTGTTAATGTAGATAGTCAAATTGATATAAGCACTGGTTTCGCATCTAAAGTAGTAGTAGATCCTGGTGGATTTTCATATAGTAGCACACAACAACCATTTGATGTACTAGATCAAAGAATGGTAGATATGCAAGCAGATGCAGTAGAAATGATACGAGATAAATTAATCAGACCACTAGCTGAATCATGGGGATTCTTAGATTGGGATGATCTAAAAGTAGAAGTTTCATTTATGCCATCTGTTAGAAGATTAACTATGGAAGATATTCAAAAATTACCAGTAGATGCAGTATCACCACTTGAAAAGAGAGAAATATTAAAGAAATTACATATCCCACTTGATGATAAATTATGGCAAGAATATTCTGATAAACAAGATCAATTAAAGCAACAACAAATGGATGCATTACATAAACAAGCAGAAAATGGTATGTTAGGACAGGGTGGATTCTCACCTAAATCACCAGATAGTCCAACTGATGCAGACAAATCTAAAGGAAAGAAAGAAGAAAGTATGCCATTTGAATCAGATAGACCAAAGCCTGAATCATTAAAAGAAGTATTGAAATTAGTATTAAAAGAAGTATTGGCTGAAGAAAGAATTAATCTAAATCCAAATGTACAAGACAGTAGCTATAATGATATCTATGTAAGTCAAGGACTAGATGATGTAGGAAAGCCAATAATTACAGATCCAGGATTAAATAAGAAATACAAAGAACATCCTAATGAATTACCTGGTGGTCAATATGAAAAAGAAGAAGAAGATGACCCAGAATTAGAACAAAAACATATGCCACAAAATGTAAATGTAAAGAATAAAGAAAACCCACAAGATAAAGGTAATAACCCACAATTAAATAGTGATGAACCACAAGTATCACCACAAGATGTTGATAAAGATGATATAAAATCACAAGGTGACTATAAGGATATACTTAGTAACCAAAATAGTCCAAAGGAAGATGAAACAGGTTTACCTGATGATATGAAAGTAACACACCAAGGTCCATCTGATAGAGACCAACCAATAGTATCTAGTGACCCAGATCCTGTTACACAAAATCTAAAACATACATATGATGATCAAGAAAAACCAGCAAAAATGAATAAAGATTTTGCTGGAGCACAACAAGGACTCAATAATACAAAACAAAACCAACACGTAGGAGATGATGATAAAGATAAGAATGGAACACCAGCAAATCATAATAATGATAAACATGAAGAACCAATGAAGAATCAAAAAACCGATGTACCTACACCAAACAATAATCAAGTGAAAGATACTAAAGGTAGCCAAAAAGCACCAGAACCAAGTAGTAAACAAATAAAGTCTGGCAAACAAAGACCAAAAGATGATAAAAAAGACGATAAAGATCAAGTAGCAAAACCAACCGATAAAGGAAATAACAAGGGATTACCAAAAGAAATCATAGTAAAGAAAGGTCAGGAAGATATAGCAGGACCTCCAGCAGCTGCTAATATGCCAGTGACTGGTGGAACAACCTATATTAAAAAGAAAGAGGAGGAAGATGAGAAAGAAGAAAACAAGTGAAGATGAATCTCTATGGTGGAAAAAGACACCAAGAAGCAGCAGGATATGCTTACTTTGTAATCATAAATATAGTAGCCATATTGATGTAAGATGTCTTAAAATTGTTCAAAGACATCCAAGAAAAGAATGTGATTGCAAGACCTTTATTGGAAATGAACGTGAACTAGAACAATATAGAAAAAGACTCAACCGTGGCTTAGAAGAATAACGGGTAGTTTATTTCTACCATGGAACTGTACGTCTAGCAGATTAATCCACTTTCCTCTGATACTTTCGGATTTTCGTACCTATGACTCTTAACGAGGGATTTTGATTTTTATCCATGTGTTCGATAGTAACTACCAAAACTATCACTATTTATTAGTTAAGCCATAATTTATATGTTTTTATACATACAAATTTATGTATTAATATGGTAACAAAAGAATATTTTAAAAATTATCAATTTAATAGAAGAAAGAATGACCATGATTTCTATATTAAGACTAATAAATTAAATTCAGATTCACAGAAGAAAAGAGTGATTAAATATAAATTAGAATTAATGAATATCTTGGGTGGACCTATCTGTAAAAGATGTGGATTTACAGATATAAGAGCCCTACAATTTGATCATATAAAAGGTAACGGTAAACAAGATTATAAAAGAGTAGGAAAGGGAATAACATTCACAATCTATTATAAAGCACATCCTAAAGAAGCAAAAGAAACCCTGCAAGTATTATGTGCTAACTGTAATTGGATTAAACGCCATGAAAATAACGAAAATAGAGTTTAATATAAGTGTTTCAATACATATAAACCTCTAAATCGCTATTTTTATTATGCCATTTACTGAAAAACAGGAAAGGTACTTACATGCTAACAATATTGAGCATAGTCATGATGAGCCAATCAGACCTCCAGTAGATAAGAAAAAGGATGATGAATCTATTTGTATCAAATGTGGTAAAGTAAGAGAATTTTGGATTAATGAATCAAGTAATAAAAAGATGTGCACTGAATGTGGCAATATTGAAAAAATAGGTGAAAATGATGATTATTGGGCAGATAAAAAAGGTGTAAAGAATAGATATAATCCAGACGGATACACACCAAAATATGGAGTAGGAGATAGAGTAACATATGATGACGGAGGAGAAACACCAGCAGAAGGTGATATAACACATACACAATATGCACCAGATCAAGCACATCATAAAATAGATGGAAAGTATAGACCAGAAAATTCTATCCATGGTAAAGTATCAAGTGAAAGTAAAGGTACAACTTATCAAGGATTTATACAAAATTCAATTAATTATTATAAGAAAAAATTTGCAACAGAACAAGTTGGTATGTTTTATTCCATACCTCAAAGTGGTGGAGTAAAGAAAATAAAAGGACTATTAGCATATGCTGGGGTCTCATTAAATAATAGACTATATTTACCTGAAGAATTAGCAAAAGGTCATGAAATGACTGTTCCATTATTATTAAATCATAGTAGCACTGCTGGAGCAGAAGCAGAAGTGCCATATTTACCTCAAAAGTATCAAGATAATTTACAAAGAGGTATTGATACAAAAGTTGGTGAAGTAACATTACATTGGGACCCAAGCAAATTAACACTATCTTATGAAGGATATGTGGAAGATGAATATTTCATTAATGAAGTAAATGAAGGTAAGATGGGTGTATCACTAGGAATGGTCTATGATGCAAACTCACCAAAAATATGTAATGAACAATGTTATACTATGATCAAGGGTGCAGAATTTAGAGAAGTATCATTAGTCTATCATCCAGGATTTCCAATAGTAACAATTGAATCTAATGAAGCATTATTGAAACAAAAAGCACTAGAGGCAATATCAACTGAAGTAGATAATTGTCCTGAAGGATTTACTTGGGACGCTGATTTACAAAAATGTATGCCAACTGATATGAAAGGTGCTAAAGATTTCCCATCAACAGAAGGAGCTGGAGATTTGAATGGACCAAATATGTTAGATATGCAACAACCATTTGAAAACAAAGCAAGCGAGGAACCAAAAATTGATGAAAACAATGATGAAATCCCAGAAAAAGAGCCTAATATAAACGTTTTAAATACTAATATACAAGAAAATGTGAATGAAAACTATATGTCTAACGACAAAAAAACAAAAGCAAACGAAGACGCAATTTCTATGACAACTGCTCCAGGAGATCCAGGCACAGTTAATCCAAGTGGTGACTTACCAGCAAAAGGTGTCCCATATGATCAATGTGGCGATGGAATGATTTGGTCAGCAAGTCAACAGAAATGTGTACCAGCAGATACTGGTTCTTCAACAGCTAGAGGTGCTCCTCCAACAGTAGCTCCAATTAGCCAGCCAACAGCAGAATCTTATGGAAGCAGAAATGCAGACAGAAGAACAAGCCACGCAGCAACTAGAGAAAATCTAAGAACTGATGAGGCAAACGAAGCTGAAAGAGCATTGCAATTGGCAGAACAAAGGATAAGAGCAAAAGAATTATTCAACCGAGAGAAATTAGCAGATGCTCAAAGAGTTGATTTACAAAACAGAATTAGAAATGCTAAAGAAAGTTCACAAAGAAAAGCAATTGTGAGTTCAATAAAGCCATCACAGGCTCCAGGACAAGCAAAAGTTGATGCTTATGAATCATTGACTCTATCAGCAGGACAATGGCTTGCAAAAGTTATTGCAGAAGAAGAGGTACCAATGCACAAGCAGTGGAAAATCAATAAAGAAACTTATCTAAGCGATGACAAGACTATGATCCAAACTTTGGATTCAAAGTACGACCCAGTCTATACTCCATATAATAAATTTACTGGAGAATCAAAGACTAGTGCAACAGAAACCGTAACTGGACCACCAGCAACAGCATTCATGCGAGTCATGAGTGAACAAGTACTGGTATTGCCAGGAGGTAAAGTTGTAACACCAATTAGACAGTTCTGTGAAACAAAGATTTTGCCACCAGGAACTAATCAAGCACAATTCTATGACTTTGGTGCAGTAACCTTCACTTCAATTACTGAAGACGGTACAACTAAAGTAGGTGAATCTAACCCAATAATTAGAGCACAACAAGTTACAACATCACCACAGGGTACTCTTGTGACAATCGGATATACTCAAACCGAAACTTCACCAGTAGACCTAATCGCAGCATTGAATAGATCATATGCATTAGAAAGTGTAAATCAGGAAGCAATTTCTGTATTGAACACAGCATATAACAATGACTCTGGTTCATCTGGAGATGCAACAACTGTTAAAGCAATAGGTGGAGGTTCAAAGGCAGGATACTGGGTAAACGGTAATACTGGTTCCCAGATAACATCTGATTCTTCAGGACTAAGCACACTATCTTTCGATGGATTGAAAGCTGCAAAAGGAGTAATTCAAGACGGTGGATTTGACGACAGCAATTTGATATGCTATACTTCAGGTAAAGCAATCAGAGACCTAATCGATGATCCAAACCTTGATACATACATTGGTTTCTCAAAACCAGCCATCATAACTGAAGGTGTAGTTGAGAGAATCGCTGGTGTAAACCTTGTAAGAACAACAGCAAACGCTGCAACTTCTCAAACAGGAGGAACAAGAAGCGTTCTATTTGTACCAGGACTTGCATTTGCATTAGCATCTGGAAGAGACCTAACAATGGAAGCTCAAAGAAGAAACGAACTCCAAGTAATCTATGTAACTGGAACCCAGAGAATAACTGGTGCAGTTAAAAACGTAGAAGTAACTTGTAGATTGTCTACTCTATAAAATTCCCAATCTTTCTCTTTTTATTTTTAAATACTTAAAATATCGTAAGATAAACAATATATTATGTCTACTACTGAAGTCCACTATGCTATATTAGATGTAGTCAAAAAGAGACTAAATATTGCAGATGGTGATGAATCACTAGATGATTATCTTGAAATATTCATGTCTGATGTAGATAATTATGTTAATAATAAATTACGTGAAAAATTAGGTACTTATGATTATAATGGTAGATTTATAACACTACCACTTACTACAACTACTGTTCCACCACTAGAACCTGAATTAATGTTACGGGCATCATTTCTTACAGTAGGACGGGTAAGACAAGAAATGTCAAATGATAATAATTTACTAATTACTGCTGAAAAAGATTTCAAAGATTATCTTAATAGACAATTTGGTTTTACAAGAGATACACCATTCAAGCCAGTACCTACTCTTACTATATCTCCAATTAATGGAGCCCATAGTACAACAGTAGTAACAATTAGTGGAACTCAATTTGGTCCAAATAGAATAATTCAAATTTCTTTTGGTGGTCTTCCAATGACAACTTCTCCAGCTCAAGTAATTACTGACACTAATGGAAGTTTTAGTGGTGTAACATTTACAGTTCCTAATGTATCAACAGGTCCTTATACTGTATTAGCTCAAGATGGTCCAGTAGGTCCAATAATAATTAGTGGACAATTACCAAACACTGGTAATCTAAATGGTAACTTTCAACAAGTAATATTTTTGGTGACATCTTGACATTAATAATTACAGCAGATGATATAATAAATCTGTTAAAGACAGGTAGTTATCCATATCCATTAACACAATATTTCAAATTTAGACAAAAATTTCCATTCTATCCTAGTGTAGAAGTATCAAGAACCCAACCAGATTCTTATAATGAAGACGTAATAAAACGAGATAGAAATTTTCAAATGGAAATCAGATTGTATATAAAATACAATACACTACCTGATGTTGAATTAAATAACCAAGCAACTATTGAAAATACAATGTCTGACTTGTTATTAAATTATGATTTCCAAGGCAGAGGAAAGATATTTTTAGAAACAATAGGATGGTCTAGAACTGATCTAAGAGGTGGTGATGGTGAAGTTTTTGGTAGTATTTCTAGTGTAAGACTAGGTGTAAAAGATGTTACAAGTACGGATGGTAATGGTTTTGTAGGGGCTTATAATATTATGGAATTAAATAGCGATACTACACCAGTACAATTCCAAGTATTAAATAGTAGTGTAAAGTCAGGTAGAGGATATGTATTACATGGTGACGATAATGGTATACAGGTAGGAGATCCAACTAATTTCTTACAGGGTGAAATAACACTTACATATGAAAATACTGCTTCTCTTGCTTCACTAATACAATCACTATCATTAGCTGGAAATACTATTAATTGTAGATTCATTAATGGTAATACTATCTATAAATATGTAATATTGGTTGGTGATACTATTACTAGTGGAGGATATAGTGACGTAGAAAGAGCAACTACTAGATTCACAGTGAATGGAACATGGACATAAAAATACTAATAAAGTCAAATAAAGGTAGATAATTATATGGTCAATACTTCTACTAATTTAAACCTTGACTCACTACGAGCACAGCAAGTAAAGGGGTTTGTACAATTCCAAGACCCTACAACTAGTACACAGTATTGGAGATTAAAAGATAGACAATCAATGTCAATAGGATATAATTTTGGTCGTGTAGAACACTATCAAGATGATGGAAGTAAGTCAAGAGACTGGGCTGGTTATAATCATACCTTTAGTATGAAAATAAAATTAACAACAGATATGATATCACCAAACTATCCACCAAACAGTACTAATGCAGACAAGGCAACTATATCTTATTGGATATATCAGAATTCGCCAGACCCAACAAATAACCATGTACCAACTACATTTACTATGACATTTGTTGCAACTCAATTAGCATTATCTGGACCAGCAGGAGATCCAAGTAATAAATGGATATTACATACATTTGTGTTGGATCCAACTAACTTTAGTGACATAACTTGGAATACAACAGAGGGTACATATGAAATAACAATTAGTGGAGAAATAATAAGCATAACATCAATCCAGAGAACATCAACCGATATAGCAGGAAATAACAACTGGACAGCTGGTAGTCCATGACACTAGTTGAAACACTAAGAAAAAAACAACTAATGCTTTTACATATAAAACACAACTACAAAGACTTTTTGGAAAAACGTGCTTGGACACTTGCTAACCAACTAATATTAGATGAAATACAAAATAAAATGAGACAAGAAAAATTCTCTAAGAAAATAATTGACAAGACCTATATTAAATCGGTTAAATTTATAGACAATACAACACTTAGAATAAATATAATTAGTGATTTTGTTAGTGAAAGCGGTTTCAAGGTATCACTTGCAAGAGAACTAGGAACAGACAATAATAAAGACAAACATAGACACTGGATTGCACCAAGGACAAAACAAGTATTATCTTGGATTACACAAGGTAAGAGATTATTTAGCCATGGTCATTATGTTAGTGGAATAAAATCACTTCATATAATACAAAAAACTATTGATGAAAAAACACCAATACTTACTGACTTGTTACAAAAAGAACTAAATGATTGGAAAAAGAGTTTGGCGAAAAATATTTGACTAATACCTTAAATAGTCAAATTTCAATATAAATGTATTGGCAGACGGAGTAGATGATAATATTGATTTACGTGTAATTACTGAAGAAGAACTGGCTAGTATACAAGCACTGGCTGATAAGGCAGAAGAACTTGCTAACAAGACCGAAGAGAGTAAAAAGAAAGCTAAACAAAATATAAAAGAAATATCAGACGCTGCTAAAAAGTTAGGAATTGGTGGTGCACCAGGTGATATTGGTAGTGTTGGTAGAAAAATTACACTACCACTTAATGCAGCAAGTGGAGAAAATGCAATAGGATATGAATTTGGTAAAACCCCTATTGGTGGAAAATCAACAACAGGAGTTCCTAAAGGAATGGAAGAAAGATTAACTAAGGTAGAAAAAGAAGCAACACAGGCTGAAAAAGATGCAAAAGAAGCACTAGAGAAAGCAAGAAAGCAAGAAGAAAAACTAAGAGAGCTACAAAGTAAATATGAAGAAACACTTGGTGGACTAAGAAACCCATTTGGTTATACTGGTAATCAGATTACTAAATTTTTAGGTAAAGCAGGACTTGGTGGTATGATTGCATTATTTGGTCAAGAAGTAGTTACTGATATGTTTGAATTAGTAAAATCTTGGTTCGATATGCCAGGAGGTTTATTTGATATTAGAAAGAAATTACATGACGCAATATATAGTATTGGTGATTTAGCTTACCAAGAACAAATTGCAAACGGCAATGTATTCTTTACAGATGATACTAGATTATATCAACATTCTCCATTTCATTCTAATACTGAAAAAATATCTAGTTTCCAATCAAGATATCTATATTCTTCGAGGTACGATTAATATGACTTTCCAATATCCTATGTTATATTATAGAACACCTTCAACACCTAATACTAATCCAACATATGCTACACCAGCAAACATGCTTGCCAATGCACCATCACAATGTATTGTATTCAAGAGACCAAAATCATCTCTAGATAGTATTAGTACAAATTATAAAAATAACATAAACTATTATGGTGGTATATCAAATGATGGAAGTAGAATAATAAATATACAAGATAATGGTATTGATAACTATACTCTTACACTAAATGGAATATTTACAGTAGATCAGGGTAGTACAGACTTGAGTAAGTTGGCATTTGTTTTTGCAGAACAATTACAAACAGATAATGTTCATACAAAAGGTAATGTTGGATTTTATAGTCCTAATGCATCATTCTTTAGTGTAGATCCTAGTGGTGGTAATGGGGCAGTAGGATATAGTATAAAGGAACTAAATGTAAATCGTGCAACCAAGATACCAAATCTATATTCATTTTCATTAATCTTGGGGCTTGGTCTATAATGGTAAATTGGAGAGAGACACTTAGATTAATTGACAAGACAAAAACTAGTGTCACACCTATTGTAATAAATGGTGATAGTAGTGGAAATATGTTAAGTTGGAAAAATAGTGCTAGTGTAACCCATACTGGAATCAAGAAAACAAATGGTGGAACAATTATATTAAGAATAGATGCACTTGGAACATTCATTCGTTCAAGTCCTATACTTAATGATCAAAATGCTAAATTCAATTACTTGATTGAATATCAAATATCACAAGATATCAATTCAAACGGGGTATATGTTCCAAGTAGATTATTTAGAATGGAAATAAGAAACGCAGTAATTGAATTAGTTGATGGAATAGGTGAATGTCTTAATATTACCTGTATAGAACAACAATATAGATTAAAAGAATCATTTGATAGTATTAATAATTATTTTATAAACCCAGCTGCTGAAGTATTGGCAAGAATAGCAAACTTTCAAGATTCTTATCCTAGTGTTATATCATTATTTCCTAACTTTTCAACACAAGCATATGCTAATACAAATGTTAGCTCACTTAATAATAATTGGCTACCTCAAGCACCAACAGCATTTCATGAATTATTTAGTAATGTTGTTTCTACACTTGCAAGTCCTCCTAGTGCTGGTGGTACTCTTACTGATTATTATTTTGATTTTACTTCTGACCCAACAGGTACTAGATTAATATCATTAGATTTTGATATTTATGGTCGTGTTGATAGTGGTGTAACACTAACACCTACAAAACCAGGAGTAGTAGGGATGCAGCTAAATCAATCAAATAATTTATCTAGTCAAAACTACAAGAACCAAGTAATATTCAAAGGAAATGCAACCAGTGGTTCATTACCAATGGAAACTGTAAAATTCAATAGTGCATATACACATGCAGAAGGATATGATGGTTTTGGTGGAAGACCTGTTTGGAGCAGTTCTAGTGTATCATATGTTGTAAATGATCTAGTAAAGAGAACACTAACTATATCTAATGGAACAAGTACATTTAACACATCTAGATATTTCAAATGTATATTAGCCAATACAAGTAGTGGTGCAAATGATCCAATAATTGATTCAACACATTGGTTTGAAGATTTTACAATTATACCAGAATGGGTTCCATTTTCACATTTCTTTGCTGGTGATATAGTTACTGTAACTAGTGGAGGTAATGTAAATTATTTCATAGCTAAAGTAGATATGACATTCTCAAGTGTACCTACTATTGATGCAAACTGGTTATCAATTTGGACAACTAGATCAAGTAGTACATATCAACCATTTTACTCCTATACACCATGGACAAGTGACTATAATGACTGGTTAACTAATATATCAGGTAGTTCATTTACAACTACTTCTGGAACTAGTTATCTTGGGTTCTTTGTTGATTGGAACTACACTGTTGCAAATTATGATCCAAAAACAAGAGCAGATGCATTTAGTTATATATCAATGAAATCAGTATCATATTATCAAAATGGTCCACCAGCAGATACTAATGAAATATTTGAAGGTCAGAGAATATTAGTAAAATCACCAGGCAGTGGTGTATTTGCAGGACATGAAAATAGAATAGCACAATATGATATATCTATTGGTGGTTGGAGATTTAGTAATGCACCAGTAACAAATGACGTAGTATCAATATTATCTATTCCACTAATAACATCGGTCACTGGTTTCATGACTTATAGATGGGATGGAGCAAATTGGGTAACTGTTGCATTAGGTGCAAACAATACAACAGCATTACATCCTATAAAGGATATGTATCTTACAAAAGGTGCAAGTGGTATAGCATCACAGGCAATTGAAGCAAGATTTAACTATACTACTTCATCACTTTGGAGTGTTATAGGTCTATCTGCTATTCCAGCTCCATTTAATTTTGACGATGATATGAATAAAAATTCTAGGGGCATGTGGTTAAACTTTTGGTTCCCATATCCTAGAAGAAAAACAAATAGTAATAATCCAGTAGGATATAGATATGGTCAAAATATTGGAACCTCTAGTGCATTAGGAACTCTGAATACATTCAATCTAGATGGAGATAGACATGGTCTTGCTGGTTGGAACCAAGGAACAAATAGTGAAGATATGGGTAGAATTACTGGTGTTCATTTCAAAATCAAGCCATCATTCTTTAGGGTAGATAGAACAAATGGTAGTGGAATATTAACACAAGGATATGATAATCAAGCATTTACATTTTGGGCAGTTGATATGTTTGACAGGGTATTTTATCAAGACTTTCAATGTAGAATAAATGGTGCATATGAGACAATTGATGTACAATTTGGTGCTAATGCAAATCAACTATTATACTTTAATAGATTAGATGAACTTCAATTACTTGGAGGATTTACAAGCCCATGGAATTTCTTCTTGAAAGAAAAAGAATTCACAGGTGTAGCATTTGATTGGAGATTTGTAAAGTCTTGTGGATGGCAATGGAAGGGTGCAAATGATGAAACAAATCAATATAAGACATCTACTGAACAAGGTTGGTCTAGTGTATGGAATGGAGCCTTACAGGTATTGAATGGTAGTGCAGCTGCTAGTACATTACTTAGTGCATTTAATACAAATAATGAATTAGATTATGGTACACTAGCACTTGATGAATTCTACTTCATAAAAGAACTATATGTTAATTCAAGTGATTCAATTTTACAAGACCCAAGAATGACAATTGAATTTGATGACAGTGAACCAGATTACTATAATGCAAAATCAAAAGCTCAAGCAATCATGTTAAGAGATCAATATTATCCATTATTTACAACCTATGAAGCAACAGGAGATGTAAGAATGAAATTTGGTCAAACATTTACTGTTAGTGGCTCCAGAGTAGTAGGTGGATCTGATACACTAGTATGTAGTGAAGTAACACATACAATAGATAAAACAGGTTATCATATGTCAGTAACAGGAGTAAAGAAATTCGTTCTACCTATTGTTACATCTACACCACTATTTGGTAATTCATCAACTAACTTCCATATTACTGGTAGCACATTTACTAAAAGTATATCAAGTAATATATTTTATATTGATGGAGTATTTTTTGGAAATGAAGCATCTGATAGTAGTGGTAATATTTCATTTGTTTTACCTGGTTCACTTATATCAATAGGTGCACATACTCTTACAATTGTTGATGGAGTAACAGGAATAAGTGCTAGTGTTGTAATACAGGTGGTATCATAAATATGTATAGACCACAAGATGAACATGATAGAGTATTGGATCTTGAAAGAAAATTAAGAAACTTTAGAAATACAAATATTACACCAAGAAATAACGGAGTATCTATTTCAACAACTGCTTTTGGGGCTGGTTCAAAAACTAGTGCTATATCAGATATGAATGGACCATGGGCTATTACACCACTTGATCATAATATTGGTTCATTTAATAGTGCTGGAAATTTTGTAATAAATACACCAGATGGTGGAGGCAGATATCATATACAATTACTATCTACTTCTGTTACTGTTATGAGCAATACTATTGGTTCACCACTAGTATTATCATATATTGATGGAATACATAAAAATGGTCAGTGGATTGTTTTACGTTCACAACAAGGTAAATCAACAATATTAAAAGCAGCTACTGCAACAGACCAAAGTACTGGTAATTTAAAACTAGATGCAGATATAACATTAGATGATCATCATATAATAATATTACAATTCTTTTCTGATATAGGTACTGGTGGTGGTAAATATGTAGTAGTTAGTGCAACAAGTAGTAGTGGAGGTGGATTCGCTAATGTAACACTATCTAATTTAACAAGTCCTACTGCTATAAATCAAAATCTAATATTTGGTGATGGAACAACATTTGCACAAGGAAAAGATTTAATCAATATTGATACACTAGATTTCCATTCTACTACTGCATTCCATCCATATATTGTAGGTAATGGATCAAATAACCAATTCAATATTGGTGCTCATGGTTCTGATATAGTTACACTAACTAATGCTTTTAATTCTGGCACTGGTGTACCAGATAATGGAGTATTACAAGTATTTGGAATGTCACATGGAACTCATGGAGGTGTATTGTGGATACCATCTTTAAAGACAGTAAATCTTTCTAGTGTTATTTCCAATGGAGATAATATTGGTGGATTATACTATGATGCATTAAATTCTACATTAACACAAAAAACATTTGCAAGTATATTTGCAAAATCTGATGTAATTACTAGTGGGGCTGAAAGAGGATCACTTAGATTCAATATATTGATTGGAACCACACTTACTGAAGAAATGTTTATTGATCAAAGTGGTATAAATATGAATATTGTTGCAATCTTAGCTAATGGTTTAGAAATAGATGGAGGTAATATATTACTTAATGATGGAGTAAATATTTTCGCAGGAACATCTACTGGTACAAAAATAGGATTTTCTACATCTGAAAAATTAGGCTTTTGGGGTAAGACTCCAGTAACTAGACAAACCGTTACTGGCTCTAGAGGTGGAAATGCAGCATTACAATCGTTACTTAGTGCATTAAATACTGCTGGAATAATAACAGATTCAACAACAGCATAAAATTAGCATAAACCTATAAATAATAAATAACCAATATATAATTCAAATGACTCAAAATATTGACCAAGAAAGACAAACACTAATCCAGGAATTTGATAAACTAATAAATATCTATTATGTAAAAGTAGGTCAGGTAAATAGTGCATTTGAAGATTTCAAAAATAGTGCACTAGTTGTATTGAATCAATATATGTTAGAAAACCAATCACTAAAAGCACATCTTAAAGCATTACAAGATGAAAAAACTAAGGACAACCCTAATATTGATCCTAGCATTAAACAAGTCTAATGACAATAGTAGCAATAGAATCAAAGTTTCTAAAGGCAGACTGGTCTATACCACTCGGAATTACTAGAGTGAAAATCATAACCGAAGCACAGCCAACTGAAAAAGAATTCGAAGGAAAGCTAAAGAAAGGAGTTGAATGTGAAGTTGAGTGTGAAATCCCAACAAAGGATGTAAAAACTTGGGGTATGAATATAACTAGTCAAAAGTCTTTAATGAAGCTATTTGGACCAGATACAAAGAACTGGGTTGGTAAAACAGTTAAAATCCAATATGTGAATGTTCAAGGATCTGATAAGAAATCCATCCAAGTAGACGAAATAGAAACTGAAAAAATCAACAAGTAAAAGTCAAGGATAAAGAATATATTCTTACTTTCTCTTTTATTTTATTATGTCAAGCACAAAATATACAGCAGATTTAATGGCACTAATAGTGGGTCATAATGCAGACTCGTATAATTTATTTAGAAATGGAAAACTAAGCGAAGAAAAACTACAACAAATTATAAACACAACGAACATATATATTACAAAGTGTGAAAATGTATTTAGGGGTATTTATGAGTAGCGAAGAAAAAATTTCAATAGAAAAAATAGGTAGAAAGAGAAGAACCAAAGAAGAAATAGAAGCAGATTTAAAAAATGTAAATGAAGTTAGTGATACTCCGATAGAACAACTAGGGTTAGCTGATTTAGATGGTATTGGTGCTATTACTTTAAAAAAGTTACAAAATATTGGAATCAAGAAAGTAAGTGATTTATTACTCCGTAGTCCTACTGATCTAGTTACACTAACTGGTAAAACTAGGGATGCAATAGATGGTCTATTAACTAAAGCATACAAGTTTGTTCAAGATAATAACTTGCTTGAAAAAACCACAATGTCAGGTAGAGAGTCACTAGAAAGAAGAAAAGAAAAAATTAAACGTATAACTACTGGCACTAATGCATTAAACAAGTTCTTTGATGGTGGAATAGAAACACAAGCAATTACTGAAGTCTATGGTGAATTTGGCAGTGGTAAGACACAGTTTTGTCACCAGATGGCAGTATATGCACAACTACCAATAGATGCTGGAGGACTAGATGGAAATGTAGTCTATATTGATACAGAAGATACATTTAGACCAGAAAGAATTTTAGATATAGTAGTTAATCGTGAAATAGTTCCAGTAGAAGACTATAAGAAATCTGATATTGAAAAAGGTGCTAGCAAGGTTGCAAAAGACCAAGAAAGTGCACTAAAATACTTAGATGGAATAAAACATGTAAAATGTTTCAATAGTTTCTTCCAAGGATTAGTGATTGATAATCTATCTGAAGAATTAGAAAAAGTATGGGATAATGGAAAGAAAGTAAAATTAGTTATAATTGATTCACTCCTAGGGCTTTATAGATTAGACTACCTAGGTAGAGCAAACTTATCTGATAGACAAATTCATATATCTGATATGATAAACAAACTAGACAAGTTAAAACAATTATCTGATGGTGTTGCATTCTTAGTAACTAACCAAGTAATGGCTCAAGCAGGAATTAGTAACCCATACATTGATCCAATAAAAGCTATTGGTGGAAATACAGTAGCACATGCAATTACATACAGGGTATACTTTATCAAGTCTGGTCAGAAAAGAATTGCTAAATTTATAGATAGCCCTGGTCATGCATACCAGGAAGCAATATTCCAGCTAAGTAAGGCTGGTCTGATTGATATTGAAGAAAAATCGAAGGATTAATATAACCCACATAATATTCACTAACTATGACATTAGAAGATATATGGAATAATCCAATGCTTTGGACTGATTGTTATAATCTAAGTCATTCTTATCTTAAGAAAGATTTTAGTTTTGATGTAAGTCATATATATAATAGAAAACAAGGTCAGATACTTTATGGTTTTAATGAAACTGTTCGAAAGGTATTAAATCAGAGAATCTATGAAGATCAGGTAGAAGAAGCAGACAGACTTGCTAGAAAGATGGGACTACGATTCCCAGTAGAATTATTTATGAGAGTTGCAAAAGATTTCAAAGGCAGAATACCACTAAAGGTTGAAGCACTTCCTGATGGTACTTGGTGTCCTACTGGTACTCCTTTTGCTCAAATAATGAGTACTGAAGATGAATGTGGAGAACTTGTTACATATTGGGAAGGAATGTTTTTACATGCAGCATTTCCTAGTGGAGTAGCAACCAGGACTATGTGGATGAAAAGATATCTATTAGAACACAAATTACCAGCACATAGATTCCATAGTTTTGGTTTCAGAGGACATAATAGTATGGAAAATGCATATTGGGCTAGCACTGCATGGAACTTATTTATGTCTGGCACTGATGACTTGCATTCAATTCAACATACTCCTAAAGCAAAAATTTCAAGTATAGCAGCTAGTGCACACAAGGTAGAACAACAATTTGATAATGAACTAGAAGGATATTACTTTGCAGTAAAGGCAGTAAGTGATAAGGGAGATAAAATTGTAGCAATGCCAATAGATACATATGATCCACAAAGATTCATTTTCCAATATTCTCATAGAATAGCAGACTATGCTAACAGATTAGGTGTTCATGTAGTCTTTAGACCAGATAGTGGAGATGTGATAAACCAGGCAATATCAATCTATAATCTTATGACAAGTCTTGGTCATACTAATACTAGTGTAATAATTGGAGAAGGGATTACATTTGAAAAAATAAAAGAATATGATCAAATATTATTACTTGCAAATGTTCCACTAGAATATGTATCATATGGTATTGGTGCAGGGTTGTATAAGGACATTGATCGTGATTGGACTGGTTGGGCTATGAAAACTGCATATAGTAATCATGCACCAAGAATGAAATTCTCTACGCCATTAAAACAATCAATACCTGGTCAAGTTAATCTAGTTAGAAATGAAAAGAATGAACTAGTGGTGGAATACACCAGTAAGGGACTCTATGAGCCAATATATGACTATAATCAAAGAAGTACTAGACCAGAAGTAAAGGTACAAACCTGGGAGGAAATACAACAAATAGCACTAAAGCAAGATGTATCTCAAGAGAGAATTATACTAAGCCAATCTGTATTGGATAAAATAGAAGAACTAAGAAAACAATATCTTAGCTAATTACCTGGATTGCCCAAAAGTCATCTGATAGGTTAGTATTAGTCAAGTAATCATATGGCATATAGAAATAACCATGATCTCCCCAACCATCTCCCCAAGAATTTCTACACTTAAATAATTTGGTCTTATTATCATATCCTACACAAAGTACTGCATGTCCACCAAGTATTCTTTCACTCGAACCTGGCATAGGTACTATTCCAGTAGTTGCTACTTGTTGAGATTCAAATGATTCATAAACAGTGAAACCAAATACAAATGGTATACCATTACTTAGACATAATCGTAATAATTCTGGTCTAGTATTTACTAATCTTTTATATTGTAATGATTTAGTCTTTAGTGCATCATTATATGAGTTACCATCTGGTTTCCAGGTAAATTTGTTTATATCGTATGTCCATTCAGTTTCAGGACAAACACCTAGTGTATTGATTGATTTTATTCCATCACGTATCATGGCTCCACTATCAGTATTAATAGTTCCTTCCATATCACGTTCATTATAATAAATAAATAATCTAGATGGTGACCAATCTCCTAATCCTTGTTTCTTTAAATCAAACCAAACCGCCATAGCTATTGCATTAGCAGTACATGAACCAAGTGATAATTGATTGAAAACTGTACTTGGCATAAGAGGAGATAAATCTACCTTATCTGGCATAACTTGAACATTAATAACATCACCATACATTATTTTGTCTCTATGGTCTGGTAAATCAGGGTTCCAACCTAGCCCACCAAATTGAGTAATATAATGCTTCATAAAATATATTTAATTCTTATGCATTTAAATATATAATATGGATTGCCCACGATGTGGATTTAAAATGATCAATCTCCAGGTTTGTCATTTGTTTTGTAAAAATTGTGGAGCACATCTTGATTGTTCTGATAAGGGTAATTTTTGGTAACATTTATATTTAGTCAAAACTACCCTATGACATGAAAATAATAAATCGAACTCATTACCCTATGAGCATGTTAAGAGAGATAGCAGAATTTGCTAGACCAAAGAAATTAAAAACTATAACTATTGAGTTTAGATATACAAGAACTAGTATTGGTAGAGGTCATTACACAAAGAAATTAATAAACGGCAGAAAACACAAGTGGGCAGTAGTTAATATTCCTAGAGATTATAGAGATCATCATTTTCCAAATAAGTGGGTATATGGTGAACAAAGAACCATGGGTAAAAGACTTGGATATTTGAATCACTTACAATTAGACTTAGAAGAGTTAATTTTACACATAACAGCTCATGAATTACGACATGCAAGACAACATGAACAAAATAAAATCCATTGGGTATATGGAACTAAATATACTAAAGAAATGTATGGAAACACAGAAACTTTGTATGCAAGAGAACGAGATGCTGATGCATATGCTATAAGAACCGTAAGAAAATGGAGAAGATTGCAAAAACCTATAATAACTATACCTGATGAATTCATGGAAAGAGATGTAACAGAAGGTATTTACTTTTCTAATAGACGAATAGCAATAACAAATTAAATTCTTAAAAAGGATAACAAATAACTAAATTCATGCATAAGTGCGAATATTGTGGGCAAGATATAAAAGAAGGTGTTTTGCATATCCCATTAGGCGAGATAGAAGTGGAAGACTTTAAAATGAAAACCTGTTATAGCCTCAAGAGTGAGATAAAATATGAATGATCCTCATTGGAGCCAGGAAGAAATTGATAATTTTAAGAAATTTAATGAAGATAGACTTAGTGGTAAACTAGGTAATGCAATAAGATTTGCAAATACTGATGAATTAATGAATTATCTTAAGGGTGGAAGTGGGGTTGGACCTTAATGGGAGGTAATTGTTGTATTAAATGCGGTCATTGTGGATACGAACCTAATTGTGGCTGTAAGTGCCATGGAAATAATTGAACCCATTAAGTAAATTTTTAAAGTGGTGGAACGAATGTGACACTTATAATATTTTTGAAGCAATGGCTAGAGGTAGGAAATGAAATTATTAGATAGAATTAAAAAATGGTGGAATCAAGAATATAGTGGTAAATTATATAGAGCAAAAACAACTTATGAGGAAATAGTATGACTAGACAATATATGAAACCAGTAACAGAATATCGTGATGAACAACTACGGGCTGCAAATATTATTAGAAAAATAGTCAATGTATTACCAAATCATGTAAAGACGGAATATCCAGTAACTGGGCTAGTTTATGATGGTAAAAAGATTGGCTGTGTACTTGATATTGCAATAGTACCACCAAGTGTACAATACAAGATAGCAATCAGATTGATGGGTGAAGTACATACAAAGAAACGCAATATACCACATGATGATGACCAAAAAGCAGCATTAATACAATCAGGTTGGGTAGTAATTGATTTCATTGATACCAAGATGCCAAACCTATGGTCTAAGGTTAGAAATGAAGAGATAGATATATTAAGCGAAAAAGAAGTAGTAAAAATGCTTGAATGAAGACTTGTAATAAATGCACTTTTACACACCCAGACTTAGACTGGGACCGTGATAAACAAAAGAAAGAAGGAGTTTGGAAACTTGCAATTATATCAAAAGATAGTAGTGGTAATATTATAGTTATACCACATGTTTGTCCAAATGATACACCAAGGATTGATTTTAATGCACCACTTATACATTGTGATGAATGTAAAGGTATCTTTGGTTACTTTAGAAGTACACAAGAAGTATATGATCATAAAAGAATATATCATTAAAAGATTACAAAATTTATTTAATTATTAAATTTTTATTAAATTATTAAAAATCAATCCATTGATATAAATAGAGCTAAAAGTGAATTGATCATATGTCACTGATAAAATCATTCAGTATTACAAGAAAATGTGACGAAGAAGAATATAATAAATTTGATACTATTAGAAGGATATTAAAATTAAAGCAAAATGAGGGTATTTTGAAAGCAATAACAGAATTTAATACAAATCATCCAATAGATAAGGTAGCACTAATAACTGACTTTACTAGTGGTAAACCACCAATGACTTTACCACCAGTATCACTATATACAAATTTCAAAGAATTGAGAAAGATATGTTCTGATATGGATAAAGACAAATTATTAATGCTAAAAGATCAAGCAAAGAAATTCTTAACTGCTATCGAGTTAGAGATGGAATCGAGAGTGAGTTCATGATAGAAGAACTTAAATCAATGGGACTTAATTTATTCCCACTACAACCAAAATCAAAAATACCAGCATTAGAATGGGGTCAATATAAAGGACCAAGTGCTAAAAGATTCGAAGGTCTAATTACTAGAGACTATGGTGTAGTTTGTGGTATTGCTAGTGATAATCTATTTGTAGTAGATTTAGATACGGCAGACTTGTATCCTGTTTTTGAAGGATTTGCTAAGCAAACTCTAGTTGTTAAGACTGGTAAAGGATATCATATTTATTTCAAGACCGATAATAAACTACCAAAAACTGTTCCATTAATTAATGCAAAGGGTCAAAAGATGGATATACGTTCAGAGGGTTCATTTGTAGTAGGACCTGGATCAATACATGAATCAGGAGCAGTATATACTGTCATATCTGAAGTAAAAACAATCATGAAAATTGACCCAATAATAATAAAAGATATACTTGCTGGGTTGGGTTTTGAATTTAATGCTGGTAGTGAATTCGCACCACCAATTAATGAAATAGTAAAGTTTGTTCCAATAGGAATGAGAAACAATGCAACTTTCAAATATGCAGCTCACTTGATTGGAAATCTTGACTTGCCTGATGATATGGTATGGGCAGAAATAAAACGTTGGGCTACACAATTAGATTTTCAATGTCCTGAAAGTGAACTAAGAACAGTATTTGAGAGTGCTAAGAAACGTGTAAAGAGACCAAACCAAACTATACCTATTAAGGAAGCACTAGAAAGAGCAAGATCACTAAATTTGGTAAATATGCACGATATTACTGCTTCTAAATATGAAGGTAAATCAATTACATTTGATGCATTCATTGCAATAATACAAGAACATAAAACAATTGTTACCCAATCTAGTGCAACATGCCCAGATTGCGGTAGTGTAAAGATCGTAAATAGCAATAATTATGAAAATGTAAAACAGCCATATTGTAGTGTAGACCAATCAAAAATGAATTTGAGAAATGATGAAAATAGAAGAATTGAAGATGTTAGAACAGTAGTATTACAAGAATTCCCAGAAGAAGCAGAAACTAACTCACCTAAAAGATTCATTGCAAAAATAAAAGGAGATAAGGTAAATCAAGTAAGCACTGGTGCAAGAAAACGTATTACTGGAACCCTAATGTCAAAGATGGATAAAGACAAGGAAGAAAATAGACCAATAATATTGATTGAAGATATGGAAGACTTGGATGAAGATGATAGTGAAGAAATAACTATTGATGTATTGGATAAGATACAATCAGATATTAATGAAAAATTCATAGAAGAAAAATTAGTAACTAGTTTTGCACCAGATATACATGGGCATGAAGAAGTAAAAGAATTAATTTTATATACAATAGCAGGAGGGGTAAAAGTAGGTAGTAGGAGAGGAGATATCAATTTTGGTATACCAGGAAACCCAAGTAAGGGTAAATCACAAATGTTAAAATTTGCAAAAGAAATAACTTTTAAATCAGATTATGTTAATGGTCGTGGAAGTAGTAGTGCTGGATTACTATATGGAATGGTCAAGATGCCAGATGGAACTATGGCACCACAACCTGGTCCTTTTGTAATTAATTCTGGTGGGTTTGTATTTATTGATGAAATGGATAAAATGAAGCGTGATGATAGACATGGTTTACTAGAGGCAATGGAACAACAAACTGTATCATTAGCAAAAGCTGGTGTAAATATTTGTGTTCCAGCCGAGACAGCAGTAATTGCTGCATTTAATCCACACTTTGGTAGATGGGATAAAACAATGTCAATTATGGATAATTTACAACCATTAGAAAAACCACTACTGTCTAGATTTGATATAATGTATCCAATTATTATAGTAAGTAAAGAAGTGAATGATGCAATTGCTGATCATATTGTTGACCAAAATGAATCTGGTGAAAAAGTTACCTATATGGATAAAATTACTTTAAAACACTATTTACAATATGTTAGAAAATCAAAACCAACACTATCAAAAGAAGCAGGGAAATTAATAAAGGAATACTATAAACAGAGCCAGGAAATAATGGAAAATTCAGAGGATAATAAAAAACTATTACCTATGGAAGAAAGACAGCTAGAGGGATTAATTAGATTATCTACTGCTAGAGCAAAACTATTAAGAAAATCTGAAGTAGATGTTAATGATGTAGAAAGAATAATAACTTTATCTAAGAAAGCAATAGAAGCATTCGGAATAGATGTAAATTACAACACTGGCAATGTTAGTCTAAACACAGATAAGGAAAATCAACAACATACATTCTTGAAATTATTCAAATCACTTGAGGATGAAAATGGAATAGTTACAAAAACTCAACTAAGAGAGGCATTATCAAATCATCCAAAATTTAGCAACAAGTCACCTGATGAAATAATAAGTAAAGCACTAAAAGACTGGCATAACATTTATAACCCAACAGATTCAACATACAAGAGACTATGAAATCCGATATATCACTTAAAGTAATTGATGAAATAAAATGTCCATTTTGCCCTGATAAAGTAAAAGATCATTCACATAAAGATTTGAAAAGACACTTCCATAAAATGTATGGAGCAGCAGTTGGTGGTCAAAAGTTATGCCAAGACTTTATGATGGCAAATGGCAGATTAGAAGAAGATTTATCTGCATATAAGGAAAAATTTGGCGAGATATCAATAGAGGAATTGGATGAAATCAAGAAAAAATTAATAGAAGATCAAAAGAAAAAGCAATTAGATGAAGCACCTAAATTAATAGAGGAAGCAGAAACAAATAACGCAATTGAAAAAGAAATAGCAGATCATCATGAATGAGACTCCATTAGAAAAGACCATTTTAGATATGGTCAAAAAGAACATCAAAAACGATAATAATTATAGAAGTAAGAATATACATGTAACAGCAATTACTCAACCCTGTATGAGAAGAACATATTATGATATAACTCAACCAAAGAAAGAAATTGCATATGAATCGGCTGCAATTTTTACAATAGGTAAAATGGTTCATGCTGGTATAGTGCTTAATCCAGATGGAAACGAAATCCATATGGCAGCAAATATACGAACAATGGAACCAATAGATATTAAAGATATCAATGTAATAAATTATTTTGACTGTGTTAGTGGAAGTATGGATCATTTAGTTAATGTAAATGGTGAAGATATAATAATTGATTTAAAAACTTGGAGTGCACTAACAAGTAAAGGATTTAAATGGGGTGGACCAAAAGAGGAAAGTGAAGATTATATTAATCAAGTAAATATATACAAATTATTATATTGGATAAATTATAAAAAGGAAATAAAACGAGCCTGTATTGCACACTTGGATACAGCAACCAGATTATCCGATATAAGAGTGTTTGAAATCAATCTCCAGCCAATAGAAGTAATACAAAAAATGGTATTAGATAAACTAGACCAGTTGAAAGGAAACAAGATTCCAAACAGATTCACAAGCTGGAGATGCGATTATTGTCCACATAATACTAAAGAAATATGTAATCCAGAGTCAGATGGAAATTTTAAATTAAAGCCAAAGGATAAATAATACATAGGTGGTAAATAATCCATTGGAATTAAGCGATAAAGACAAATTATTAGTTCACACTGCATGGATAATGGCAGTAGTAGCTGATAAAGTACAAACTCTAGATAGAGCAAGAATAGTGATAAATGTTCTTAGAAAAAATAAAAGACTAAAAGTAACTGCTGAAGAACAGGCAGAAATATTTGAACTAGTAAGACAAGAAATAGAAAGTGCTACACCATTACTAAAGCTTTATAATAGCGGAGATTTACCACCAGAACCAGATGACACCAAATTTAACCCATTGTAGAAAGTGTAAGAAACCAATACAGGGTGATCCAAAATATCATCAAGTATATGAAAATAATGTATTGGTAGGAGTCAGACATAGAAAATGCGTAACAAATAAATAGCGTATATAATATCCACTAACTATGAGAATAATTACCAAAGAAAATATTGATGAATTAAAGTTTGAATTTTGGAAAAAACTTCCACTAAATGTAGAAGCAATTCAAATTAATGAGGATTTTGAAGTAGTTAGTACAAAAGATGAACTAATGTATGGTAAAGCAGGAGATTATATGGTAAGAGGCACTGCTGGTTGTCTTTATCCAGTAGATAAGAAAATCTTTGAAGATACATATAGGAAAGTGTAATAATGACTAGATTTGTCCTTAAAATAAAAGAAGAGGGTGGATGTGAGTTATATAATATTTATAAAATACAAGATGGGTCTACAAAAGAAGAATATGTAATGCATGTATATGGGAATGAAGGAATTTATATTGATTTTGATAATAAAGAAGTATTAATTAACGGAGTTAGAATTTTCAAAGAGGAAAAGATAGAATGAGATCATACCAAAAAATATTACATTTGGGAGATAAGATGGCAGACAAGTTACTAGTTGGTAATGTAGTAATTGAAGAAAAGGTAGATGGTAGTATGTTTAGAGCACAACTTAATCCAGATGGAACTATCGAATGTGGAAGTAAACGTATGGACTTTGCAAGTAATGGAATTGATCCTAACTTTAAACCAGGAGTTGATTATCTTACTGAAGTATATAAAAAATATCCAATCGATTCAACCTATACTATATTTTGTGAATACCTAAAATCGCCAGCACATAATACATTAGCATATGAAAAAACACCAAATAATCACCTAGTATTATTTGACGCAGTACAACACAATATGGCTGGTGGAAGATGGCTTGCAATACATGAATTAGAAATAATGGCTGAATTACTAGATATAGATATGGTACCGATATTATATGAAGGAGATGGAAGTATAGTAAATCAAGATTATATTAATAACTTGTTAACAAAGAAATCATATCTTGGAAATGAACTAATTGAAGGAATAGTAGTAAAAAACTATGACCAATACTATGATGTAGTAAAATATCCATACTTGCAAGGATTTTGGCTTGCTGGTAAATATGTAAGAAAAGAATTCCAAGAACGTAATAGTGGTGCTCATGCAGGAGAAAAAACTGGTGTAGAAGGACTAAAAATTTCATATGGTGGACCAGCAAGATGGAATAAGGCAATATTTAGATTACGTGACGAGGGTAAACTAAAAGGAAATATGACTGATATGACAGTACTATTAGATGAAGTAAAGTCTGATATAATTAGCGAAGAAAAAGAGAATATAAAGGAAGAATTATGGAAAATCTACGGTAGACAAATACTAGGCAGCAGTATCAAAGGTTTACCTGAATACTATAAACAGAAACTATTGGAGAATCTATAATGAACTGTAAAGGTTGTAATAGAGAAATAAATAGTGGAACTCATAAATTTGAGAAGTTGACTACTGGTAAAATAGTGTTTTTATGTTACTCGCCTGGTCATTCAATGTGGTGTGAAATATGCGATAGTAATATGACTGATGAAAACCACAGTTGGAAACCTATCAAATATGAGGGTGATCATGGCTTATTGTATGATAGTTATGAACTGGTTTGCTTAAAGTTGGTAAATAAATATATATAAACCACTTTACGATAAATAAATTATAATGATTCATTCAAGTTATAAAGTATTTGATTTTACTACCTATAATTTTGAGTGGATAGTATGACTGGAGAACCAACTAGACAAGATAAAATTGATAAAGCTTCTAAATTAAGAGAAGAAGGAAATAAAAATTGGTATCTTGAACTACCAAATGAAGAAAAAGGATCAACAGAAGTAGATAGATTTTACGAAAAATTACTAAATAAGATATCAAATGAAGGACGAGATCCATATACATGTGTTAATTGTGGAAAAACTCACAAGGATGCAATGGAAGTATATGTACATAATGCAAAGACTGGTCATACTGCAAAAGAAGCAGTTGATATACCAATATCATTACCAACAGGACCTGATTCACCAGACTACGATAGTGAAAAATTACCAAATAGTATAGAAGATAATGTTTTCGTACCAGATGATATTGATGAAGATGATCAATATATTACAAACATAAATAAAATTATATTCAATAATAATGACGCATTAGAGCCAGTTAATCCAACAGGTCAGGTAAAAAGATATACTGAAGAAGCAACTGTTGCACAGGATTGGAACAATCTTACATCAAAAGAAAAGGAATCAAGATTTGGCGACATAATGCAATATTATTCAGACAATGAATCAATGTATGCTAAATATAATTATGGTGATGTAAATTGGGATGAGCTACCAGAATCATTTAAATCAAAGTATCAAAAACAAAGAGCATCAATGACAAGTATGGAATCAGATAATACTTATGATTCTAACTGGGCTTGTCCAAGATGTGGAAGTAAAAATATAAACAATATACAAGGAGAAAATGGAAACATGAGAAGAGAATGTAATAATTGTGGACTAGGTAAAAAAGGAACTGAAGCAAATGACCATATGAATGAAGATGAACATAATAATACAATGAATAATGATAATACTAATGAAGACTTGGGTGAATTTCCAAACACAGAACCAGAAGCAGAATCAACCCTAGATAAAGATACTGCACCATTAAGTGAAGAAGCAAATAGTTATGGTGATTGCCCAGAAGGTGGTCAATGTGATGCTAATGTTGCTTATGATGAAAGTGAAAGCGAAGGTGGAACCAGACATTGTTCAAAATGTGGTAAAATGACCAGAATGGGTGGAGAGCCAGTTTCTAGTGAAGCAAATGACCCAAATATGTCTGCTGGTTTATTTAATGATACAGATCCAGATAATAATGCAAATGATATTGGATTCACAGACGCTAATACAACAGAGGAAGATACTGATGTGGTTAGTGATACACCATTAAGTGAAGAAGCACAAGGAACATTATGTGGGGATTGTAATGGTGAAGGATATAATGATAGAGGAGAAAAATGTAGTAATTGTGATGGAACAGGTAAAGTAGGAAGCCATGAAGCAGAAGGAGATAAATATGAACTAGATAGTAAGACTGGGGATTACGTACCAGAAGACGAAGACCCAGATAGTCCAAAATTTGCATCAAAAAATAAGAAAACATATAAAGATAATACTAAGGATAAATTTAACTCATTTGGAAAACCAAAAGATGAAGGTAAAGAAGTAGTAGAATGGAATAACTTGGGTGGTAAGAAAGTAATTGATAAAGGAAATCACTTTGAAACAGAAGATGGTGAAACAATTATTTGGTCAAGTTATGATGCAGCAAGAGCACAACACTATCTACAACAAAAAAGTAAGGAATCATTAGAATCATTCTTTAACTTGGGTAAAAAAAAAGTTTCAGTAGAACGTGATCTTAAATGCAATACTTGTGGAATATCAATAGATCAACACGACAATCCTAATCATCATATTGAAGGTAGAATACCAACAGATCATTATTATAATGGCACAGATGATTCAGATGATAATCCATATGGATTTGAACCAAAGAATTTAGATTACTTCAATAGACCACCAAGAAAATCAAAAGAGGTAGGTCATAATGATACTTATAGTTATAATCCAAACTGTCCTTATTGTGCAGAACACCAAGAACATACAATTAAACAACATATAGGAGAAGCAGGAACCAAATGTAGAGTAACTGGATGCCCAAATGAAGCTGGTAAAGGATTTACAGGATATTGTGACGAACATAAAAAACAACTTGATACTAGTGGTTTTTCAGATGAAGCAGATCAATCAATAGATACTGATAACCCACAAGATTTACTAGATATAGATAAGACAGTAGGAAAAGATTTTGACCACAAGGAATCATATTCGTCTGAAGCAGAATATTCACATCTTTGTCCAAAATGTCATAGAACATGGCACTGCATGACACAAAAGAACTACGGATCATGTGATGAACCATATGATTCACTATGTTATGATTGTAAAGGAGAAAACTGGGTTAGTCCAGATGAATGGACTAAGAGTAAGGAACCAGTACCACAATTCATATATGATCAAGTAACAAGAATAGGAAAAGACGAAAATTCAACTGAAGCATGGACTATAAAACGTTGGTATGCACCAAGTACTGGTAAAGATATCAAGGTAATAAAGAGAGGACTTACAGAAGAGGAAGCAAGAGCTTGGACAAATGATCCAAGTACTAGAAAAGAAGGTGAATATTTCGATGTAATGGTACAAGAATCATACCAAAAGTGGAACGAACCATATATGTCTGGACCATATGATTCTTCACCAACAATATTTACACAAGATGGGAAACATACAAAATTACATGAAAACTTTGCAATGACTGGTGGTCAATACCCAAGTGAAGAAGACAATACAAATCTAGATGACGATGCAAACAATATTGGAGCAGTTGATGATCATATAGAAAATAAAATTGGACAAAAAGGAACTGAACTAAATAGTTGGAATGATGATTCAATAGTACAGCATACAGATAATGCTACACCATTAGAGGATGTAGATGGTAAAAATAAAGACGGAGAACCACAAAAGAAAGTGCAGCCTGATATGCCAATGGGTGAATCACATGGAACAGTACCTGATTGGTTTACTTGTCCTATTTGTCCACTAGTATTTGATACAGAAATAGAAAGAAATGAACATGTAGAAAATGAACATGGTGAACAAAGTAGTGATTCTGATGACTTATTTGAAGCACTAGTAAATGATTGTGGATGTGATAAATCAAAAGAGGCATTTTATCAAAAGTATGGAATATCAATAGAAGGAAAAGATATTGTTAATGACATGCCTGGTGCAACAAGATATTATGAATGTGGAACTTGTGGTGATTCATTCGATTCAAGAGATGAATATGATCAACACAAGAAAGATTATCCTGGAAAGCATGATTCACCAAATACTGCTTATGTAAAATCACATCCAGAAAATTATGGTAAATCAAGTGAAGGAGTAACTGCTGGATGGGTACCTGAATTATCTAATAGACCAACAGATGACGATTATAGAAGACATAACCCAGAAAATAAATGTGTAATGTGTGGAAGAAAATTTGGTACATTACAAGAATGGAAAGACCATATGAATAAACTAGGACCACATAATAGTACAACTATTGGAGCAAATGAAACAGATTATCCATGGGATCAATGTATAGAAGATAATAAAGATAAAGGAATGGATAGTGCTAAAAAGATTTGTGGAAGTATAAAAGCAAAATATGGAGAATCTGATAAAGATAAGTTAGAAAATACAATGGATAATGATAATTGGAATTCATTAGGAAATTCACCAGCAAATGAAGTGGTGTTTAAAATACATGATTCAGGTTCTGAATTAGATTGGATGAAAGAATTTGGAACAGTAGTGTCAGATAATGGTAATGAAATGGATATATCAGTAACACCAGGAAAGGAAGATGAATTTGAAAGATCATTAAAATTAGATCAGATAAAATATACAAAACAAGGTAGTGAATCATTTACAGTTGAATGGGATAACATGACACCAATACAACGACATGACTGGATAGTTAATAAGGTTGGTGCATTCGAGGCACTTGAAAAATTCACTGGTGTATCATATAATACTTGGAATAAACAAGACTTGAAAACACAGGAAAGACTAGCAAAGTTAGCAGAAAGCCAAGTATATTCATACGAATTTAAAAAAAAAGATCAAATAAATGAATATGCATTTGACCATTTAAAATCACAAGAAAGAAAATGTGAAACCTGTAATGGTAGTGGAGAAATTAAAAAACCATTAGAAGGATTTGAACAATATAGTGTTAATGAAACATGTCCTACATGTAATGGAAAAGGTAAAATAAGTAGTAAATCAAATGAAGTATCTAATAAGGAAAAAGCAATGGCTATTTTACAAAAAATTAGAGATATAGGATATAGAGATGCTAATGGTGATATTGATTGGGATGCAGTAGAAAAGGCAAGACAAGAAGCAAATAAATTACTCGCCAGTGAATATGATCCAAATTGGAATGATGACTGGAGATTTCCTAGTGAAAATACTCCATGCAGAAAATGCAATATACCATTAGGTGATCATGGTGAAATAGGAGAAAAAGTAGACCCAGCAAGCATGAAATATTACCAACCAGACTTTGAAGTATTTGATCACGAGTGGGAAGAAGGATGGGAACCATATGAACCAGATAGAATAGACGAAGTAAAAAAAAAGTTAACCGAATCTAGTACAAACCCTACTGAAGAAGATATAAAGAAATGGTGGGATATTGATAATAATATATCACAAAAAGTACATGCACACGATCCTAATAGATTAAATGAACAAGTTAGTATAGAGTTTTGTGAAACAAAATATGATCAACATAATGATAAAGGTAAGAAAGAAATCATGATAGCATACTCATTTAGACACCAGGAAGCTGATATGACACCATTATTAGGTTATGATATTAGTGAAACACCACAAATATGGTGGGACACCTATAATACTTCACAACACCAACATATGGTAGATCCACATCAAATGATGAATGAATCATTAGATTTTGCAGATAAGAAATACATTACTATGACTGATGATGAAAAAGCAGAAGTAGATAGAATATTTGAAAAGAAACATAGTGAATCAAGCAGTGCTACACAACATGCAAAAGAAGGTGGTCATGGAAGCGGTAGAATAGGACATGCACCATGGATGAAACCAATAACAAAGAAAAACAAGGCACCAGAAACAAGAGATGATATACCAATTGAAAAAATAAATAGTTTTGAATCTAATGAGGATGATTTGTGTGATTGGGGCATGGTTACAGGTGAATGTTACAATAGAAATAGAATAGGTAAAGCATATCATGAGGTAGACTTGTTAAATCCTGATGGTCAAGTAAGTGGCACAGTAAAAGTTTGTCATGATCATTTAGATTTCGCATATAGAAATAATGAAGATATGGAAGAAGGTAAAGATTGGGAAATGAGAAATTTTAACAAAAAAGCATATGATAAATGGAAAAAAGATTCTAAAGAAGGAATACTTTCAGATTATCTACTTAAGAGAAACGGTCAAGATTTTAGTTATTGTAACTATTGTAATGCTCGTACAAGACACTTGTATGGAAAATGTACAAATTGCCCACCACCAAAACTAACAAATGTACCACAAACACTAAATAAGAAAAATAACACACCATCATATGATATTACAAATGTTAAACCAAGTAGTGACCCAGACGATGCTAGTGAATCACTTGAAAAATTAACCAAGATAGGATTAGAATATAGAGACTCATTTGAAGATTTCAAAAAAGTATGGAATTGTTCACATGACGATATTGACTATGATGAATATGGTGCAAATACATGTAAACTATGTGATGGAACAGAGACCGATAGAAGAACAATTAGTATAATAAAGGATTACATAAATGAAAATAAACCATATGATAAACTAAATCATCAATACTTGAGTTTTGATTATGGACCAGTTACAAAAGAAATGTATGATTGGGCTAAGAAAGAGTATGGTGACTATGACGAAAGTTAAAAAGGAAGAGTATGGTTTCGTAGAAGGACCGATAGATTGTGAAAATTGTGGTATGTTTATTGAAGGAGGTAAATGCAAGTTAGTAAAAGGAT
>Ga0134125_10000181_pt1 | contig 93960 bp, 154 predicted proteins | sample KB31751_FD_96464 | JGI IMG/M metagenome (GOLD analysis project Ga0134125, IMG submission 96464) | Terrestrial soil microbial communities with excess Nitrogen fertilizer from Kellogg Biological Station, Michigan, USA - KB3-175-1 | ecosystem: Environmental > Terrestrial > Soil > Unclassified ... | reverse complement strand
GACAGCTGGAGGCCACCAATGACCGTTGACACGGAGCGGGCCGCGTGGCTCCAATCGCTAAAACCGGGGGACACCGTCGTAACCATCACGGCCAAATCCGGCAACCGCGCTAGGATTGAGCATAACAAGGTCAAAGCCGATTCCGACGAGAAATATATTCGCATTACCAATAGCGTCTGGCGCGTAAATCGAGCAAATACAAGCCGCTCGGCGGGTGAGTATTTGCTACCTGACGATGAGGAAGTCATTGCCGCTGAAAGTGTTCTCGTTCTGCGTCAGGCGCGGATTCGATGGATGGCCTATAAAATGGGCGCGATGACGGATGATCAGCTTGACAGGATCGAAGCCATCCAGAAGGAACGCAAGCGGAAAGCACCGCCATCGTGAGCGAGGGAATCCATGAAATCTGTGATGTTTATCTGGAGCAATCAAGATGGAAAGTTGCTACGACAAGTCGATGGCACCCTCTTTGCCCCAACCGCCGAGAATGCGCAATTTCTGGAAAGGTATCGTTTAGTTGGACTGTCGAGCCTTCTGGTTGACGGAATTCACAGGCAGGATATGCTTGCGATCCCAAGGCCATGGCGGGAGAGGATAAAGCGATATATGCAGAAAATGGTGAAGCGCACTTTTACATCAAGGGTATCGAAATCCGGTATTGGAAAAGGTGCATAAATTGATGCCTAAAACGATCCCACCTCTCAGCACTCGTCAGCGGCAGATCCTGACCACCATTCAGGCGTTCCGGGATCAACATGGCTATCCTCCTACAGTCCGAGAAATCGCCCAACATGTCGGCCTGAGATCCTCCTCCACCGTACAGACCCATTTGCGGACCCTGCAGCGGATTGGGATGCTGACGGATGGTAAGAAACTCGGACGGGCTATTGAGAGAGTTAAAACATCCTGGCAGCCGGACACGAATGCCGTCAATTATGTGCCGATCCAAAGGCCGTTTGGGATGGTTCATCGGGGTGGTCACTTCGAGCGGGGATGTTGTTTCGAGGTTACGAACCTGGAGACCGGATTAAGGTTTGTGGAGGTCGTTGATACCAATGGGTAATCGGTGTGAGATTCGGGAGCATCCCTGCGCGGTATGTCCCTACCGAAAAGATGTTCCATCCGGCATATGGGCCAGTGGGGAGTATGACAAGCTCACGGCCTACGATGCCCCAACGCCACTGCAACCAATGGCCTCATTCTCATGCCATGCGACACCGGAGCGCCTTTGCCATGGATGGGCCGTCGTCCATTCAAATCGCGGTCATGAGAATGATCTATTGGCATTGAGGCTGTTGGGTTCACCAGAAGTTCCGGTTGCGGCGGTGCCTTTGTTTGAATCGGGGGCAGCGGCTGCGGAACATGGTAAGAGAGATAGCGAGAATCCGGGGGAATCGGCGCGGTTTGTGATGGCGCGACTTCAGCGTAAATATCCCAGGCTCAGGTAATTCAATCTTCCCAAATGCCTCTCCCACGCAATTCTCTTTCCAAATAGACCGGGACATACGCCATGCCGTAGCCTGGATAGTTGCCACGAAGACAGCTATTGATGAACGACGGACTGCGATACAGGCACGACGCCAAGTGGCTCCCTGATAGCTTCATCGCCTTCATTCGCGCCCTTACGCGCTCAAGATGGGCCATGCGATCTGCGCATCCTGCTTCAGCGATTGCCGCGTGCTCGGATAATGTCAAAAGCGGCATGGCCTGGCAGTCGGGGCAATTCCGCATGTTCCCAACGACGATATGTTTTGGGCAGCCGTAACGATAGAGTTTGTCTTTATCCATCATTGCAAAAACGTCTTCACTCATTGAACCAGATTTCCTTTCATCGGATATCCTTTGTCGTCATGCGGCAGAGCATATAGCACAATGCCACAAACCAGACCATCATCGCGGGCAACAGCCACAATTCATGCACAGTCGGCTCCGGTTGGGCCACACCGCCTCCCCACGCCAGTATGTAACCCTGGGCCACCCCGAAGGCAGCCCCACTGAACACCACATCTCGCGGAATATTAATTGTTGGTTTCGCCATTAGAGTATCTCCTCTAAGAATGCCACTTTGAGCCGGTCTGGTATTCCTGCCATGCGGGCTCACTCGATTCGGGCCGTTCGCCGGTCGTGATCGCTACATCGTAGCCGTACAGCCATCCCTGCGCATATTCGCTGTCAGGGTGCAGTTCAAGCACCTCGCTCGGCTTTGTGACCGCTTCCAACGCGCCGCCAGCCAGAAAGCCCATGCCCGGTTTCTTATGCCATCCCTGCATCACGGCGTGCGTGGCATCATGGAATCCCCAGTTGAAGCGCACACGCGGTTCAGTTGTTGTTTTCGCCATTAGAGTAACCCCTTTCATAGTCTCACGCAAAGATCGAGCAGGCTTTCCCGGATGTCGTGCCGCTCTTTGGCCGCGTCAAACGCCGTGGCGATATCCTTCTGGAAGCAGCGCGGAAATCCCTCGGAAAAGTTGCGCGCTTCGGCCAGCAGATCGTCGCCAGCCTGCCGGAAAGCCGCATAGACCGCGTCGTGGTTCAGGGAGGCCAAATACTCTTCGCTCTTGTCGTATGCCGCGTCGAAATCGGCATCAAAGTCGAGCGTGGCGCTGTACTCATTCGCGAGGGTGAGATTGGTATCGTAGGCAGCCTTCGCCGTGAGGTACTGTTTCTGAAGCTGGTGGAGCAACTTCTTGCTTTTGCGGTTGGTAATTGTTGCGGTCGCCATCTCGTTGTTCTCCATCGGAGTAATTTCGCTTACCTGACTCTATTATAACCTAACCGGATTAGGATGTCAATAGGGTTGACGTAAAAACCTAACCGGATTATAATACGGACATGAGCGAAGATGAGAAGGAATGGCTGCGGACTCTGTTGGAAAGCGGGGATGCGGATGCGTGGAGCATCGTGGGCGCGGCGGTCAGCGCAAGGAAGCCCAAAGGGATACGAAATCCGGCGTCACGGGAGAACGGCAAGAAGGGTGGCAGACCACCAGGGGTGAAGGATAGTAAGCCGCGAACGAGAAGGAGTGCCAAGGGGGGCCAAAAGAATTCGGTGGATTGACGTGTCAGGGCAATGTCTCACCACGTTCTTCCAGGAACTTTCTGCGGTATATCTCCGGGTCTACACCTCTGGCCCGGAGTTCTTCGTCCGTCTCGTTGCCCATTTCACGCCTGACACGCCGTACCTCCAGCACAACCTGCCGCACAAGCCCCCGATACCGACTCTTATCAGAATCCCTCAACCTCGTCTCTCCCTCAACATCTTCGAAACAATCGGCGATCTTTTCGCAGAATCGTTCCCAGCGCATTTGCGCGGTACAGACTTCCCGGAGCGTACGGATTTCGTCGGTGAGAGATTTCTGCATGGCGTAGAGGTCGTGGAGTTGTTGGGCCTGGGCGTCGATTTGGCCCTGGCGGCTGGCGCGGCCGGATTCGTAGGCAGCTCGGAGGATAGGGTCTTCTGGTGCATCGGAGATAGACATGAGGGTAGAATACCCAAAAGCAAACAATTGTTTGTCATGGTTCAGGGGGCCATATGAAAAGCTCGAAGCCGTTTAACTTGGCGAATTACCTTGCGGACAGGGCAGCAAAACGACCGGCAAAGTTAAAGCGCGATACCATTCTCATCCAGATTGCCAGGGCCAGGGATTGCGGGATCTGTCAGGTGTGTGGCGTGTTCAGCCCCGATACAGAGGGTCATCACGTCCACCCGCTGTTTCTTGGTGGACGAGACGAACTCAACAATATAATTACACTCTGCCACCAATGTCACGAAAAAGCCCCAATGAATGAGCACGACTTTTTAGCTTATCAGCGCGACGGTGGCCCCATGTGGGAGTTCGCGTGGAATCAGGCCGTGAAGTTTCTGGCGACGGAATCATGTGGTGAATACATGAACCCGAAAACCGCTTTCAAGTGTCTGCGTGACGTCCGAGACAGCATATTTGGTTGCGCCATGCAGCCGCACCTCGCTGACGAAATCGGATTTATACCTGATCTCCGGGCATATCATGCCAAGGTGTCGCGAGCCAGACGGCGCTTCTATGGAGAGCCGCTGCCCGATATTGAAGAGTTCATGCTGCCGCACTCAATAGTTGAGCTTTATACTTGATCAGATCGCAAAAACCCATGAGGATTACACATGTCATGGGAAGTTTCCCTAACCATCACTAATCCCTACGGGTTTTTTGCGTGGACGCCCGCCCATGTTGCCAAAAGAAGCCCTCCAGTGCGCATATGCCTTGAACTCCTCCTCGGTCTCCGAGATCTCGATAGCCCTTTCATCGGTGCGCCCCAGTGCCTCCACATGCACTCTTACGGTGACCGGCCCCGGGTACTGGCGCTCGTTCCCGGCACGTCGCCGTTTGGGTGCCCTCACGCTCACAACAACGTCGGCCCTGAGCCCCAGTGTCCGCAGGTATGCGCTCTTGCTCTTGTCGAAGCAGATCTCATCACTATCCCAAATCAAATCGATCCGCTCTCGCATTTCCCGCCATTGTTTCGGCGTCAGAGTCGCGGTGCTGATTTTCTCCGGTTCATCGACAGTTTTTAGCGCTAATAGCCGGTTACGCTCTTCCGTCAATTGTCCTAAGCGAGATTGTAATTTCTCCCATGTGTATCCAATGGAGCCGCCCTCATACATCTGCTCCGCCGCCGCAATCCGCCGGTCAATCTCCGCGAGTTGCCGATCCATGTTCTCGGTACCACGGGCAACCCTTGATCTCGCCGGACGCTTTTTCGCCTGCTGTTCCTCTTTGGACAGATCGAAGGCAAGCAGGATGGCGCGCTTAATGAGAGCGTCGAGGCGGTATTGCTGGGTCGAGATCTTCCGGGGGTGAACGCATTCGCCCATGGCGGCATTCTGGCAGAGCCACGACACCCACCGGATCTCACCTTTGCCGCCGCGCCCGTCCGGGTTCTTGAGCGTGACCATGTTCGCCCCGCAGTCGCCACATTTGAGAAGCCCGGTATAGGTATGCTCCAGCCGCCCCGCTTTCTGTCGTTGCTGCAACTCCTCGCGCCATGGAGCGCGTTCTTCGAGAAACCGGTCCGTCTCAGCAACGATGTCGGGCGGAATAACTTCCGGGATCAAGTGCGGCATGTCCACGGAGATCGAGGATTCCCGCTCGCGCCGGCCGCCGATGTCTGCCCAGAGCGTGTAGTAGGCTTTGCGGCGGTACACGGAGAGCCGGACGAAATCCAGCACCATGTCGGTAGCCCATTCGCTGCCACGCGGCGACAGGGTGGCCCGCGGTGCGTTCTCCTGATAGAGCCGGTTCATCTCACGTGCCGTCGCGCCCGCAACGCCCAGGCATGTGTTGAACGTCTCGTAGACGAAGATGGCGCGGTCGGCGGTAAACGGGTCATAGTCGTACCCTTTGGTTTCCGGGTTGTATCGCAGCCCCCACATGTCGATCGTGCGGCCGACCCAACGCCCCTCGCTGACCTCCGTGAAATGGTGGGAGCGGATGAGCTCACCGGTACGTTCGGCCATGAATTCATAAAACGCCCCCAGGTTTCGCCGGGAGAGTTTGTTGACGGACTCGCTTCCTGTCTGCGGCAGATCCTCCGCAATGAGTTGTACATTGCATCGCTTGAGCTCTTCGATCCAGATTTCGTTGTTCACGAGTGAGCGGTTGGCGCGGGAGAGGTCGCGGGTCACAACGACCCGTATCTTCCCCTCTTTCGCACGCTGCGTCATCCGCAAGAAGTCTGTCCGCTTGTCGAGGTACTTGCCCGTCCCGGAGATGTCCATGTCGCAGTACCATTCCGTGATCGGGCCAACACCGGCATTCGCGGCATCCTGGATCAGTTCCGAGGTGCGGAACCTCTTCAAGTCTTCAACGATTTTCCGCCTCTCTTCCACGGTCGATTTCGCCGGGAACTTCACGTCCGACTTGCGGAGATATCCGACGATGGCCCCCTGAGAGTTGTCAATTACACACCGTTTCTTGGTCATGCTTTTGAAACCTAAGTGATAATGATTGCGAATAATACGCGGGTTGTGAACGGAGCCTGGGCGGAGGCTGTTCTACAACATGTGAGGCATTGCGATGAATGCTGCTACGACGGCGTGGCGGCACCGGCGGAACGGAGGAACTTCCAGCGATCCAACTCAGCCACTAGCGCAGTAACCCGGCCTCTGTCGCCGAAGCTCAGGGCGTCAACGAGTATGGCATCTCCCACCAGAATCGCCTGAACACAACGCGGCATCGCGGGCTCCAGCACAATCGTCACGCCACTCAGGAGGGCGTTCTCCACGGCATCCCACCATTCACACCGACTCCGGAAAAGGGCGGTAAGGTCGCGAGGGCTCATTTCTGGGGCTACGGGGTCGTCCAATTCGCTCATTTGCGTCATCTCCCAATATTCGAATTCCCACCAGCCTACCATCCGATAATATCACATAACTTAATAGTATGCAACATATCTATATAATGTTAGAATTCATACTATATCAAGCATGTGACTGAATCGTTCGATGTGATTACATCGTCTGGTGTCTACCAATTGTAGCACCGTAATACGAATTAGTCAAACGCGCGTTCTATTCCGTGGATTTGGGTTCCGATTCGCCTTCCGAGGAAGGACTCGCTTGCGTGGATTGTTGAGCCTTGAGCATGTCGAGTAGCAGGAGATGAGGTTCTAGGCCCTTGATTGCGACCTTTAGAAGCTCCTCGGCCTTATCTGGATATTGCTGGACAATTCGGTCTAGGTCTGCAAGGATTTGAGGATACTTTTGCCAATCTTCGGGCGTTGTATGGTGGAGCTTGTCAGCGCGTATTGTCACATACCCGCTTACGTGGTACCCAGCCGCTAAGAACGCTTCATCCTGAGATTCGATGGCCCCAAGCTTAATCAAGGCATCTGCGATCGCCCTGATATTTTCGCGCTCAGGCGTTATCGGCTTCCCATGACTTCCGGAATTGATGAGACGTGAGAGATACGAGTACACCAGGTCCGAAGCGGCGGCCAGTGTCTTGAGTTTGATCCCGTGCGCATCCATCTTCTCTTTGACCCAAGCGCCAAAGTTCGGTTCGGAGTATTGGTCGGCGGTCATTCCTTCGTGTAGTCTCTCCAATAGCATTTGCATATCGTAATCTGACACACGATTATGCGCGGAGTTGCGCTATAACTCAATGCACTCAAGCGGTAACGCCCGTTGCGCGTTAGCGTCATAAGTGATATAATGTATTCATGACGTTCGGGAAACTGCTGCGTGAGGCCCGGGTTCGGGCAGGAAAGAATGTCAAGCAGGCTGCGCGCGATGCCGGGACATCGTGGGGCTACTGGTATGAGATGGAACGCGATCTCAAATGCCCCACTGTAAAGATGCTCCCCTCGCTGGCGAACGCTGTCGGGTGCGATGCGGCTGACTTGATCCCATCGCTTGAATCCACGCAAAAAAATATTTCTCCGCAATCTGTGTAACGCATTGCGCTAACGCGCAACTTGTGGTAACATAACGATGTCAGTTCGTTGATAGATGATTCTCGAAAGTGAGCAACCATGGAACCGACACGTTACCAAACAGTGAAATATGCGGTCTTCGACCACGGCGGCGCCGCGATATGCCGGGTCCCGGTGGAGATCGACGGAGTGGCTGTGGAATCAGTGCGAACGGAGCGGGCCGCTCAGGCCGAGATCGTTTTTGTCGATACTCGCGCCAAGGGCAGTCCCGAGCTGCGGGACTTTTTGCGGAAGCTGCGCCAGGAGGGCGATGAGTTCGCCGAGCGACAAGCCGACTGACAAACAATTTTGGCCCGCCTGCTGTGAACAGGACGGGCCGTGGAGATTACCTCTCCATTATACCCTCTAAAGGAGATTACCGTGCTTGAACATGTCGTTACCGCGCTCACCGGATGTCTGGTGACGATCCAGATCGCGAAGGAACTCGGTATTCGCCGTGTTCTTCGCACCCGGAGGACTTTCTAATGGTCCTCACCGCAGACATTTACCGGAAACCCGCGCCGCGCGTCATCCCGCCGTTCGACCCGGCGACCGCGACCGGCCCGGTCCTGTTCATCTTCACTCAGGGCAACAAGATCGCCAACTGGCGCACCCGAGCCGAATACGGCGATGCATCAAAAGGAAGCGTGACCGTGGGCGGCTATGGGTTCGCCCTGGTGTCCTCATCCACCCTCAAGGCCGAGGGATTCAGGCGTAAACATGGCCGCGCCCTGCGTGATACGACCCTTACACAAACGAGTGTTGCGGATCTGATTGCGCGAGGCTGCCACACGGTGTACCTGGATGGGCGCGAAATCAGGACGAGCGCCATTGAACAGCATCTGGCCCAGCGGCCGGAATACGGGGTGGCGTCATGAACTGGCATGGTCTGACATCCTGGCGTGGATGGCTGTTCCGGCGTCCCACAAACCCTCCCGTTGACCGTGATACCGCACGCATAGAGGATACAGGGGTGTCTGTTTTCTCGCAACCTGACCCGGCACGCATCTTTGACACGATCATTCCGTCAGAGACACGGACCACAGGTGTGAAAGTCTTTACCCCTCCTCATGTCCGTGAGGTAGCGGCCTATTACGGGATACGGCGGGTTGATACGGGGTCATGGCGGGCGATCCTGCAACCCAGCGGCGAGCACGACATTTTCACCACTGAATCTCGTGATAAGGCCGAGGAGGCCATCAGGCTCTATAACCGGGATGTCTTCAACTGGCGGGTGGATGTTCTGTTACCTGCGGAACTTGAGCGGCAACGCATCGTTCTGCGCCTCCTCGAAAGGTCCGGCGTCCGATGAAAACACAATTCGCCAATATTGACCTGCCTTTGACGGGACATCACGTGTGCAGTTCGCACCCCCATACGGTCACGGAAGCCGCTGCGCTCAATAAGTCTGCTCAAAAGCAGTTTGGGGATTGCTTGCTTGAGATGGCGCGGGATTTGGTGAATTTTCGGCGCGGGGAGGAGCCCTGGGAGGCTTACCTGCGTTCCGTGGAGGGACGCTGATGAGTGTTCCTCAAATCCGGCAGTTTCCCGAACTCTCGCAGTCCGAGAACGAGGCGGTGTGGGTGTTGTGGCTTCATGGGCTGTACGGCCCCGCCGATCTGGAATGCGATGCCGATATGGTTCGTCAGAGGCGGGACTACCGCGAGGACGATGTGGAGTTCATTGGGGGCAGCAAGAGCGGCCGGGTCAGTGATCCCAAGGCGGCTTGTGAATATGGGTTCATCCCGGTTGGAACGCCTGAGTTCGCGGATTTGATGCCGTAGGGAGAGTTTGATGCGAGAGGTCAAAACCAAGCCGCGATTCCGGTGCGATTTCTGCAAGCGGACCGGGACGAAATGGACTATCACCCTCCACGAGCAGCGATGCTTCAAGAATCCGAACCGATTCTGTGACGCTTGCGGCAATACCGGCAAAATCATGGGACGCGACTCGTGCCAGAAGCCGGTCGAACATGAATTCGGACTGAACTGCGATTGTCCGATGACGCTGATCGAGGACTGCCCTTACTGTGAGCGGTATCGCGATTATCTGCGCAGGCAGGAAGATTTGGGGACTGACAGCTCCTACTAATTAAGCCCGCTAATCCTGGTTGCATCACACGCCATAGACCCGATACGGGCGGCAGAGAGGAGGCAGGCATGAAGTAAGGAAATCGCGGAAGCGCTGTAAACGATGATTAACGCGGCTCGTGTCGCTTAAGAGAATGTGGATTAAAAAGGCCGTATCTTCGGCTTACGATTGTGCCAAGAGCAGGGAGGCTTATATGCGCGGCCTTTGGATGATGGCCGCTATACACGACGCGGACGCGCTGTAAACGAGGAAACCTTCGGCCCGCTCTGATCGGACCTTCGGGAGCGGGTCTTTACCAAACAAGAGGAATTCGTCGTGACGGATATCGACATCAGCGGACTTAAAAAATCTGAAGTACTCGCCGCTCTTTATAACAACTCGCGCCCGCTCGGGCTTGGGTTCCTGCACTTCACCCCTGAACCGATGACGGCCGAACAAGCCGAAGAGATTTTGAAGGACGGGGATTATTTCGACTACTTGAAAGGACGAGTGATGAAGGTCAGCCTTGATGGTGATACCTTTGACCCTCGCCTCTATGACCGGGACAACGGGGATGGTGCGGCCGCAGCGGCTATCGAGCCACTCCGCAAACAGACCGTGAACGCATAAAAATAGGCTCAGGATTGCTGCAAACAACCTGAGCCGGAATTACAAAGTCATGACCATTCTATCAGCCAATCCGAACGAAGTCAACCCGGACGCGCAGACAATGCGCCAGACGATCACGGACGAAGGCCCGTTCCGCCGGGAGCACAACGTCCCGACCGCCTGGACGCTCGAAGAATATGAAGAGTTCATCGCGGGCGGCGGCAGTCTCACGGTCACGGATTCGGGCTACGTGGTGGATGCCGAAACCGGCGAATGCCTGGACCATGTGGACAGCATCCGGTCTGCCAACCCATTCCGCGTCACGGACCGCGCCAGTGCCGACTGGGTTCTCGCGAAGATTCTTTCCGCCGAGGCGGACCTCGCCGCCCTGGACATGGAAGAAGCGGCAATCCGTGAGAACTTCGAGCGGCGGCGTAAGCGGATTGAGAGCCGCCGAACCTGGGCGACCACGCGTTTCTCCGCTGAACTGGAAGCATTCGCGGATAGTGAGCTTGCTGGTGGAAAGGCCAAAACCCTGACCCTCACCTATGGGGAACTGAGCTTCCGAAACAATCCCGGTGGTGCGGTGAGCGCGAAGGACCAGACGGCAGGCATCGAATGGGCCGAGGGGCATTGTCCCGAGGCCGTTATAAAGACGCCTCGGCTTGTGGTGACGCCGCTCAAGGAGATGATCGACCAGTTGCCGCGCGATATCTTCGAGGTATCGGAACCGAGCCGCACGTTCACCATCAAAACCGGCATCAAGAGGGCCAAATCGTGAAAAAGAAAACACAGATTGACGTGTTGGCCGCGTTGCCCAACATCACCGATGTCCCGGCCCTTCCCGGCTTCAAGGCGGTGAAAGACGATGCTTATGTCTACATCCAGGGGCCGGACGGGTCCATGCGGTATATCCCGCTGAAATCCCCGATCTGGTGTTCACTACTCACGGTGAAGAAATGACCGAGACATCCCATTTCAGCGGTCATTGCTGTTCGCGGCATTATCTGGTGAGCGATGCGATTCCGTGGCTGGAAGTCGCCATGGAACAGACGCCGCGCGGCACGGTGAGGGTTTGTTTCCAGGATGAACCAGAGAAGTTCTCAGAGGGTGTGACACTGCGTGATGCGCTTAATGATCTGACTGGAATGCCCGTCACTCATTATGTTTTGATCCCGGCAGGATAGCCGGTGACGAGAGATTTGACTATGTGTGAAGAGACGAACAAAAGGCCTTTCGACCCGAAGCCGTACCTTATCAAGGTCCAAGGCGGCCGCCAATACCTGCCTGTATCGGCTCGGCTGATCTGGTTTCGGCAGGACCATCCCGATTGGGGGATTGAGACGGAATCGCTTTTCATTGACCCCGATAAGCAGGCAGCTTGCTTCCGAGCGAAGATCTACGACGCCGACGGCAAGCTGATCTCTACCGGCACGAAATACGAGGATGTACGGGGGTTCCCGGATTGGATTGAGAAGGCCGAGACGGGCAGTGTGGGGCGCGCCCTCGCGATGTGCGGCTACGGCACGCAATTCGCCCCTGAGATTGAGGAAGGAGCGCGGTTTGCCGACACGCCGCGCCAGCAACAACAGCGCGGACAAGCTCCTCGGCAACAAGCACAGCAGGGAAGGCCGCAGACATCCCCGCAGTCTCAGCAGCCCACGCGACAGGATCAAACGCCATTCGGGGCGGCAGTGCGCGATAAGGCCAATGTTCAGGCCAGCGGTGACGATGACGCGACGGGGCTATTCGATTCCGTGAAGGCGTTTGAGGCGGCTATGCCTGTTCAGGCCCGCAACCGGGCGAAATCCGATTGGGTGAAGACGAAGAACGCGCCACCTAATCTCGACACCATGGACGAAACCGATTTGCGCTCCTATCTCGCGCATCTCAAGCAGTTTACGGATGGAGTAGGTCAATGAAAACCACAGCAGCAGAGGCGCGTACTGCTGAGAGCATCGCAAAGCGCGTGAATGACGCCTACTCAGACGCGTTCACAGCGGCTTTCAAGCAGGCATTCGGCATCGAGTGCGAGACGTTCTATAGCTTCCTCGGTGGCGGCTATGTCTCGACCGTGGATAAAATGCCGCTGAACGATGATCAGACCCAATGGGCGCAGGCATTTTCGGATGGTTACGCCATGGCCATGAAGCTGATCAACAGCAACGATATTGCAAGCGCGGCAGAAGTGGTCAGGGCGCGGCAGGGAGCAAGCCAATGATTGCAAACCGATATCCGATTATCCGTGACGGAGCAGGCGCGGCAGCCCATGACGAAATCTGCCGCCAGTCCGTCAATGAGGACCGCATCACCACATGGCGGTTCATCCAGCGCGCCATAGGTAATACGCGCCGCCCATCCGCGCGTCGTGACATGCTCCTTCTTTTGCTGGGCTTTATCGCCATAGTAGTTGCTTTGAACACACTGGGAGGCACGAATTGAACGGCACAACGAGAGAGTGTGTGCAGGTCAGAGGATTTCTCGTGGACCCAGGATTGCTCGATCACCCGGCCGTCCGTCCTCACTACCTGAAATGGCGTGCGGCGGTCGAGTTGGAGCGTGAGGCCAACCGGAACATGCCAGGCGCGGGAGCGCTCGTGAGGCCCGAAACCTTGGCATACAAACAGCGATTGGATGAGGCTGTATTAAAAGTGAACCAGGGGCAGGTCGAGGCCGATTCCCTGACAGCACCGCTTGGCGTCGTGCCTGTTGCCGCTCGTCTCAATACCTCATCTGTGCAGCAGGCTGTTCCGCCGCCTCCGGGGCGTAGCACGGCGTTTGTGGATTTGGCGGCAGATCGTATGACCGTGATTGTGAGCGACCGGGAATTCCATGTCCCAAATACTGTGAAACGGCGAAACCCTCTTCCGGCGATCTTGTTTTCGGCAGCAGTTGGCATCGGGGTGATGTTCACTCTCTGGCCCTATCTCCACCATTAACGACAATGACCAACAAACCGACATTCGGAACGCTTTTCTCGGGCGGCGGGATTGCTGACTGCGGCTTCATCGCGGCTGGCATGGAACCGCGCTGGGCGGTGGAGATGGAACCGGCGATTGCGGACGTCTACCGCGCCAACTTCGCTAACCATCCGTGCTTCACGTCCCGAGTCGAGGATATCGACTGGCGGCGCATGGAACCCATTGATCACGGTCACGCCTCGCCGAGCTGCAAGAACGCATCACGGGCCAATACGAACGGGCGCGAGTGCGAAGGTGACCTGAGCGCCGCACGCGCCGTGTGCAGTTTCATCGATATCATCCGTCCCGCGACATTCAGCCTGGAGAACGTGTGGGGATATCGGACGTTCCAATCGTTCCGCATGATCCTGGAGTGCCTGGAGGATCGCGGCTATTTCGTGCACTACCAACATTTAAATAGCGCAGATTTTGGAGTCCCGCAAACTCGGGAGAGGCTCATCCTCCGCGCCTGTCTGGATGACCTGGTGCCTTCACTTCCGGCGCCGGTTCGATGGGTTGGCTGGTATGAGGCCATCGAAGATCTGCTGGATACGCTGCCGGAAAGCGAGTTCGCCCCGTGGCAGCTTGCCCGACTTCCCCAGGATCTCGGTGATTTCCTCATAGGTGGAGGAAATACGAATAAAACGATGATCGATAGCGCGGCGAGCCGCGCTATCGACCCGGCATTTACCGTCGCGGCTACGAACGCTTTGCGGAACAATCGGGCTTTCCTGGTTGATCATCGAAACGCATCTCGTGGAACGACGGTGCGTTTCGATGATCAACCGTCCATCACGATCGACACCGGCGTAATGCGCCGACCCTCCTCAACACCTTCCGCCTTTCTTGTGAGTGGCACGGATGCGAATGTGCGCGGCTGTGATAGTCACGCAGGGACTATCACAGCCGCGCAGGGGAAGGGAACCATCGCGCACCGCGCTTTTATCGTTCACGGTCAGGATCAGCGCACAATGCCCGTTCGCCAGGACGGTGAACATCGGCTCACCGTCCTGGCGAACGGGAACGGCAATTCCAATGTCCCTCGCGCCTTTATCGTTGATGGGCAGGCGAATGGGAATGGGGAAACGCTGACATGCCGCCAGGGTGAAGAATGGTTCTTCACCCTGGCGGCATCCTCCGCGAAGCGTCCTGCGCGGGCATGGCTGGAATGCGGGCGTGTCGTGAAAATGAACGTCCGTGCCTTGGCGCGATTTCAGTCGGTCCCGGGTTGGTACAAATTCCCTGATAGGGCGAACCTGGCTTGCACGATTATTGGCGGTGGGTTTCCCTCCCTGATGGCGCAGCGGATTGCTGAGGGTTTGTACGGATCGGAGTCCGCATGAATACCGCTGAACCGATGCTCGACAGTCCCATTAAGTGGGTAGGCGGAAAAAGCAAATTGCGCTCTGAAATCATCGCGCTCTTGCCTGCCGATGCCGAGTGCTATTGCGAAGTATTTGCGGGCGCGGCGTGGGTTCTATTCGGCAAACCCTCTCATCCCGTCGAAGTCATCAACGACGCGAATGGCGACCTCGTGAACCTGTGGCGCGTGCTGAAATGGCGACCTGCCGAGCTTTTGGAGCGCGTTCACCAGCACCTCTATAGCCGTGAAATGTTCATGGAATTGAGGCAGCAAAAGCCGGACGGCAGCGACGAAATGGAGCGGGCTGTGTGGCTCTATTTGCTCATCCAAATGAGCTTCGGCGCGGACGTTTCCAGAAGCCAAAGCGCGTCGTTTGGCTTCAGGAATAAATCGCGTGGCGATTTATTCCTGAATAAGAGCCTTGAGCAATTCCAGCCCGCATTCGAACGGCTGCGCGGTGTGTTCGTGGAGCATTCCGACTTCGAGAAATTGATCAGCCGCTACGACCAGTCGAACACGATTTTCTTTTGCGACCCGCCTTATTTGGACACATGCGGCTATGCCGAAGCCTTTGGGTTCCAGGACCATCAGAGGCTCGCAGAGACGCTGCACGGCATACAAGGGCGCTTCCTACTGACGGTCAACGACCATCCGGCGATACTCGATCTGTATAGCGATATGCGCTTGATTGAGATGGATGAGGCGCGTGCCAAGGCCCGCGCCTCGGAGGGCCGCAAAGCCGCGCCGATCCTCGTGATTATGAATTATGCGCCGCCACAGTCCGATGAAGCGACAGGACAGACGAGCCTATTTGATGATAAGGGCATCACGTGAATACCGATACCCTGGGTTTGTCCGCGAGATCTGAAATTCTGCGCCTGCGCGGCCTCCTAATGAGCGTACTGCAGATCTGGGAAGCGGGCTTGATGTTCGACAGCGGAACATCCGCCCTTTTCGATGGCGTGATTTACCGAGCCGTCCGCGCCAATTTGAACGTGATTCCGATTTCGCCCCTCGGCGGCGAGTACTGGATGAAGATCGGTCCATTGAACGAGAAGCCATGACACAGGCAATGACCACAGATTTACAGCAGACAGTCACGGAGATCCCCGTTGCGTCCCAGCCATCTCAGACCCTACAGGACAGGCATTTATCCTTGGCTCAGGAGTGGGATGTCCTGGTTTCAGCGCACGGACTCGACTATGCGCCAGCCCGCGCCCTGCAAACCGAAATGCGCGAGATTCGGCGTCAATTGAACGATGAAGCAGCCATCGAGCTAGACATTCTCGCCGGTCGAATCCCCATGCCAAAACACCGCGCACGCATGGGTATCACCCGGACTTTGAACCGAGAAATGGACGCCGATGAAGTGACGCCCGAATCCGAACCAAAGCCGAAAACTCGCAAGGGGAAACGAAGCACGACGCTGCCAAAACCTATATCCAATACTCCTCTCCATGAACACACCGAGGAGATTGTTGCGGCATACCGGGCAGGGGCGACACCGTATCGAATCGGGATCGACTATGGACTGAGCAACCGGAGAATCCTGCGTATCCTGACCGATGCCGGTGAACAGATCCGGCCACCCGCCAAGGGGCTTGATTACGATACGCTGGTAGCCAAGGTGAGGGCAGCATTTCCTGACACCGTACCAAGCGCTCCGACTATCAAGCGACTTCTTGGGGTGAGTGATTATGCGGCTGAGAATGTGGGGGAGAGGCTTTGAACTATCAGCACTATATCGACAATACGCCCGCAGGAGAGTGTCCTCACCGTTTTTGGAGCCAGAGACTTTCCGAGTTCGAGGGCCATTACACACTCCCCGAAGCGATTGATATGCGCACATTCCTGCACCAGTACATTGAGGATCGGCAGAAGGCTCTTGGGATCGAACCGAAAACAACCCGGAATACCAGGGTCCCCGTTACACCGTCTCGTGCGATAGAGAAACCGGTCATTCCCGTTGCGGTCATGCGTCCACCTCATCAAGAAATCGTCGTGGATGTAGTGGCTCAACAGAAGCGCCGGGAGCAAAAAGCACGGAGAGAATCGCGGCCCGTAACAGCCAAACCGTCAGCACGAGCCGCCGCAAAAGCTGCAAAACAGGAAGCGATTTGCCGGGTGTACCAAGAAGGCTATTCCTACTCGCAGATTTATGCCGAACTGCATGTGGATGGTCATGCGATCCGGGAGGCACTCAAGGCGGCAGGAATCCCCGTTCGACCGCAGGGCAAGACGATGCATGTGACTGATGAGGAAATCTTCGAGAAGTTCCGCGATGGATGGACGAACCGTCGGGTCTGCTCCGAGATGAGGGCCGGTGTTCAGAGAGTGGCGCAACTCAGGCGTGCATTCAATGGAGGGGCCGTGCAGTGAGTCTACGGATGTCGCAGGCGGAATTCGATGCCTTGATGGATGCTAAGAACCCAGGGCAGAAGAAAAAGCAACCTCGCGTTATGAAAGCCGCCCCTGTCCTGCCGCCAAGCTTCTATGACGGAAATCGCATCGTCGTGATTTTGCCGTTGCCTGACCGTCGTTTGCATCCGAACGGAGGGCGTCCACATTGGACCATCGTTCGTAAGCTGGTCGAGGAAACCAAGGCACTGGCGTATGGCACGGCCAAGGAGACGCTCAAAGGTGCGATGCCCGGGTGGACTGCAGCCCATGGTCTTTGCCGCATCTACCTGACCCGCAGTAATGTGGCCGATGAGGATGACATCAGGGCCTGGTTCAAGAGCTATATCGATGGGATTGCACTGGCGGGGGTGGTGACGAATGACCGTGTGATCCGATGGGAGAAGGATGAATTGGGCGCGGATCGCATGATGCCCCGAGTCGAACTGGAAATTATCAGAGGCGATGAAAAAAACAAATGACTGAAACCGAGCAAATCATTCACGGTGAGCATCAGGTGCCGAAATGCCGCCGAACAAGCCACTCTCGCCCCGTGCATCCATTCCGGGAAACCGAGAAATCCCATAAAGTGCGCGAGGATCGCACCGTCAATTTTTATTGCATCGCCCAGTGGCGCGGCGATGCCATGGAGCAAGCCCGGAAGGATGAAGATCCCGATGTGGGCGGCTGGTTCTACGGGGAGCCCACGACCGGGGAGCCGTGTGAATTCCGAGACATGGAGGCGGTTCTGTTCGCGCCGGGGGCGAAGGTGTTCCCGGAGGGTGATTGGGCGGCGACCGATGAGGCCATGGAGGCGCTGCACGGTTGGATGGCTGGCCGCCCGTGTCCTGAGACGCTCGACTTGTTTGCCGCAACCACGGAGGCAGTATGAGCGCGTTCCGAACCACTAACCCCACAGTCGTGCCGGGGCAGATGCCTTGTATCGGATTATGGCAACCCTGGGCATCGTTCATCGCCTGGGACGAGAAGCGATTTGAAACCCGGGGGTGGCGCACGGACTATCGGGGCCGCATCGCGATCCTGGCCGCCAGGAAGTGGGACCGCGAGATCAAGGGTTGGTGCTTGGAACAGCCTCACCGCAAAGTGATCTGCGCACACCTCAACATCGCGCAGGATGTGCCGGATTACTGGTTCCTGGAACGGGTTCGGGAGCGCATGGCGTTCGGGGCCATCGCTGCTACGGCGCGAATCACAAACTGCATCCCGACAGAACGGGAATCGCAGATTCGAGATGTGGTCTGGCAGTATGGGGCGCGGCACGAACTCAAGTTCGGTGACTACAGTATGGAGCGGTTCGCGTGGCGGCTTGAGGATGTGGAGGCGCTCGCGGAGCCTGTCCCATTCACCGGGCGGCAAGGATGGTTCAACGTCCCGGAGAGTGTGCTGAGAGGAGAGCGCGAGGCCGTCATAGAGACGGTGATGCCCGAGAAGCCATGCCCCCTGACGCTTGATCTATTCGCAGAGGATGTATGAACGGGTCAGGACGAGGAATTGCGCTTCAGGCCGGCAGACGCCTTGACGCGCTCAACATCGGCCCTGTAGAAGAAACGCTGCTCTTTTTCCAGAAGAGGATTGCCGGGGACAAACGCGAGCCCCCATTCAGCCATCCGCTTATAGAGAGTGGGGCGGCTGATGCCAAGGAGCTTGCAGGCCTCCGGGACAGTGAGTTTTTCGGTTTCATTCATAGCGAGAAATGCGCGGATCGAGCGCGCCGAAACGTCTATTCTGCTTCTATTATACACAACATTCATTCTTGTGTCTCTTTCGGTAACTATGGTAATTAGAGAAGACACAGAAACTATGGTAAAGTTGCGGTATAATTATGATGAGATTTATGCAAACACCGGTTCGATTTTAGGAGTTGAAATTACATGGCCCTCAAACTGTCAGTCGAAACGCATGGTAAGCGCGACGAGTACGGCTTCGACCCTTTTGACTTGATACCGAACTTCTCGCCGTTCACCGGTCGCAAAGAACGCTCCGAAGAAGCCATCCAAGCCATGGCCGAAAGCCTGCTCAAACACGGTCAGCAGCAAGCCTTCCTCTATCGGAAGGGCTATGACGGGAAGCCCATCCCTGTCTCGGGCCATACCCGCATCCTCGCCGCCGCCCGGATTACCGAACGATGCATGACCGGCCCGACGGGAGTCACCTACTCCCCGGAATCTCCCTTCATCATTTTCGGCACATACCGGCAGATGAACGAGGTCGAAGCAGTCATCCATACCTTCGTGGAGAACGACGACCCCACGCGCACACCTCTGAACAGTGTTGATCACGCATTGCTGATTCGGGTTCTGTCGGAATCGCATGGGTTGAAGGATTCTGAGATCGCGGCTCGGCTCGGCAAAGATCCTTCCTGGGTCGCCAAACATAAAAAGGTATTGGAGTTGGATGCCGGGACACAGGCCATGGTAGCCAGTGACACCCTCTCCCTGGATGCGGCGGTTACTGTGGTGGCGGCGATTGAGCCTTCGCAGCGTGCGGAAGTGATCGAGCGGGCGAAAGAGCAGAACAACGGGCGTGCGACATCACCGGCCATCACCAGGGCGGCTACCGAGATGGGAGCAACGACGGCAGGGTCATTGAAGAGGACGGACGCTCAGTTCAAGGAATGGCTTAAGGAAAAGGCCGATCAGTATTCGGCGGGGCCGGCGCAGAAGTTTTTCTTTGGTGTGCTGGATTGGCGGCTGGGGAAGATTTCCGACGCCGATCTCGACCAACTTCTGAAAGATGCCGTGAAACGTTAGGAGCCGAAATAGCATGGACCAGGATATCGTCGATGTTCTCAATGCACGCTGGCTCGAAATGCGGGATGACGCAGGAACTGGGGGAGTGCGCTTTAGCACCGGGCTCCTGACCGGCTTGCTTGCCGCTGGCGCAATCACGGAAATCGAGCGTGACGGATGGGCAGCGCGATTTAGTAGTTGCCCTGGGCATCAAGGCGGCAGCCGCGTTTGGTGTGGTTTCTGCGGCGATCTGTGCTCAGTCTGTGATTGCCTGAAGCATGAATGCAGATGCCCTAAGGATATTGATGAGTGTACCGCTGGGGAAGGCCCGCAGTCGCAGGGTGCCCCACCGATTTACGAAACGCCGCCGTATTCTGACGACGGCGGCGAATGCCCGAAATGCGGATTCTCCACCTGCTGCTGTGAACGCCTGCAAGTAGAGCAACAGTTAAGCTGCCTGGAAGAGACGGGCCGCGAATATTTCGACGGCAATGATCCGATGCCCTATAATCGCCAAACCTGCATTGTAAAGGGGAATGGCATTCGTGTTTTCAACGGCAATCGTCCAGGCGGTCCAAAGAAGCCGTATTGGATCACGCCAGGCGTTGAAGTGGATGATTTGCTGTTCGAGGGAACGGAATGGCGACCGGCGTGAGGATGTCCAATAGGCTTCTTGGCGACTTTGAGACATCTCTCCTGTTGGCGGTAATCAGCCTCCGGGATGAAGCCTACGGCCCGAAAATCGCGGCCGCCATCGAACAGCGCACGGGACGCAAACCGGCTCCAGGCGCGATATACACGGCACTGGCGCGTATCGAGCAGAAGGGCTATGTGACGTCCCGGGAGAGCCAGCCTGCGGCCATGCGGGGCGGCAGGCGTCGCCGGTACTACAAAGTTGAAGAGACTGGAATAGAGGCGGTACGGGCAAAGGCCGCGATGCTTTCCGATTTGAACGAAACGTTGAAAAGATGTCACTGAATCCATCTACAGCAACCCAACTGAAGAACAGCCTTGCCGTGTCCCGGATGTCCCGCGCTCAAGAAGCCGCCGACGACCTGGACCATCCCACTACCACGCCCGAACCATCACCCTCGCGCAAAAACCTGGAAGCAAGAGTATGGATTCTCACCGTCTGCACAAAGCTCATGTCCCGAATCACAGGCGAATTACTTCAGGGGAAACGACTCACTACACCGGACCGAACACTCCATTATGCGTGTATTGAGATGGTCCGAGTTTTGGAACATCAAACTGACAATTCTCTTACCACACAACGGATTTGGGATGCTTACGGGCGGTGGTTTCCAGAGGAGATTGTTACTCGGGCGCAATGGGATCGCGTGAGACCTTATGTCGCTCCAGCCGTGTTCAGGAGGGACGGGAGGAAGTGTGTCTATTGCGGGAGCGAGCGGGATATCACGGTGGATCATGTGGTGCCTATTGCGCGGGGTGGGTCTCATGAGATGGGGAATTTGGTGGCTTGCTGTGGGGCGTGTAATAGCTCCAAGGGTGATAAGACCGTCGAAGAATGGAAGCGTTAATGTCAGAGTTCGACGCAACGCAGATCATCAATACTCTGGAAACGCTCTTTGAACCCGGTTCTGTGGTCGAAATCCGGCTTCCGAAGACCGAGAAAAAGACCGTTCGGGGTTACTTCAACGATTTCCAGAAGGCGGCAGCAGCCATTCGGTCCTGGGACGGCCGGCACAATGTCTATCTCTCGCTCAACGAGGTCAATCCAGATCTCCTAGCACGTGCCGCGAACCGCTTAGAGCTATTCGCGGATACCTCAACGGGCGATACAGACATACGGCGGCGGCGATGGCTGTTCATCGACCTGGACCCGGAACGCCCTTCCAACATCTCATCCACTGATGCCGAGCACGCGGCCGCGAAGGAGCGGTCCTCGCAGATCGGCCGGTACCTGCGGGGTTTAGGCTGGCCCGAACCGATCGTATGCGATAGCGGCAACGGATGGCACCTGCTCTATTCCGTCAACCTGCCAAACGACGATGTGTCGAAAACGCTGATTGCGAGATGCCTTGAAGCCCTGGGACTGATGTTCAGCGACGACGCCGTAACGGTGGATCTCGCCGCCGCGACCGCCGCGCGCGGCACGAAGCTTTACGGGACGATGGCCTGCAAGGGAGATAGCACGCCAGACCGTCCACACCGCCGTTCGCGAATCGCGCACGTCCCGAAAGCCATCACGGCAGTTCCCCGTGACCTGCTACAGGCACTCGCAGACATTGTGCCTGAACCTGAACCGATTACGCGGCCCAACCGCTATTATGGTGGCGCTCCACGACCGGAATTCGATTTAGAAGAATGGATCTCGCGGCATGGGCTGCCGGTCAAGCGGGTGTGTGACTGGAAGGGTGGCCGGAAGTGGATCTTGAACCCGTGCCCATGGAGCGAGACGCACGCCGACAATGGAGCCTTTATCGCCCAGACATCCACGGGGATGATTGCGGCGGGGTGCCATCACGCGAGCTGCCAGGGCCATACGTGGCGCGACCTACGGCTGATGTATGAACCCGACGCCTACGATAAGCCCGAGTTTCAAGGAACGTTCCGCCCGTCCGACGGTCAACCTCTCGCAGCAATCCCTGCTCACGTCGCCGGGATGATGCCACCATCGCGGATTCAGGTGGTACGTCAACTCAATCAGGTCGAGCCTGTCGCAATAAGCGACGATTGGGACGAACCTCTTTCGCTGACGGAAGGTTCACTCCCTGATTTCCCGATTCAGGCTCTTCCAGATATTGTGCGCGACCATGTTGAGGAAGCGGCATCGTCCGTTCAGACGCCCGTGGACATGCAGGCCATGATGTCTCTGGCCTGTTTGTCCGCAGTCAATTCGCGACGGGCGAAAGTTCAGGTGGGAGGCGCGAGTCGCCTGCATGAAGAGACGCTGAACCTCTATATCGCGGTTGCCGCCGATCCAGGAACGCGCAAAAGCACGGCGCTCAAGACAGTGATGTTCCCGCTGCGGGCCTTGGAGCGCGAGATCGCACAGGAACTTGGCGCGGAATACAAATCGAAGCGCGATCGCTGGGATGCAGAAAACAAACGCCGTGAACATATGATGGCGTCGGCATCGAAAGCCGCTGACCCCGGCGAATCGTTGCGCTATTACCAGGCCGCTGACACGATTCTTGAGGATATCGGGATGAACCGGCCGCCCTCTTGTCCCCGGCTCATTGTCCAGGACATCTCCACGGAGAAGTTATCGAGCCTCCTTGCCGAGCAGGAGGACAACTGCCTCGCACTGATCAGCGCCGAAGGCGGCATCTTCTCGATCATCAAAGGCCAGTACTCCAGCAAGGGCGGCAGCGCTCCTTCGATGGACATCTACCTGAAAGCATGGTCGGGCGAAAGTCATGCGGTTGACCGGGTGGGCAGCGGCGAGACTGACCTGCCGTTCCCATTGCTCACCATGGGTCTGATGGTCCAGCCGGGCATTCTCCGGTCGCTTCTCGAAACAAAAACGATGAGCGACAACGGTTTTATTGACCGGTTCCTGTACTGCATCCCGAAAAGCCTTGTCGGGACGAGGATGTACCGGGACACTGGCGTTCACCTGACCGCGAACTACGGATACGACAAGCTCATCCGATCTCTGTTTGACCTGCCGAAGTCGGTGACGCCTGGTAATCCCGAGAGGCGCTTTACGATAACGTTCTCCCCGGAAGCCGTCGCGGTATTCGCCTATTTTAACAACGACGTGGAGGGTCGGCTTCGACCGGATCAAGATCTAGCAGGGATGCCGAGCTGGGTTTCTAAGCTGGCCGGGAACGTGGCGCGGATTGCTGGGAATCTGCACATGGTCACGTGCCTCGACACCGGCCGCCCGTGGGATACGCCCATTAGCGCCCTGACAATGGCGAATGCCTGCATCATCGGCGACTACCTGATTCCCCATGCCAAGGAAGCTTTCGGGGAAATGCGCTCCGATGATAACGCATCGCTCGCCAAGCGGCTGCTTGGATGGGCGCAGAGGCGAAAGCAGCCGCACTTCACAATGCGCGACTGCTGGAACGGCAACCGGTCCATCGGAAGCAAAGAGGCTGTAGACGCGGCGTTGCTTAAGCTCATCGACCATGGCTATCTGCGACTGGAGATGACGCCGCGCGATCCGGGCGTGCGGGGCGCGCCGCCAAAGCCGCGATTTGCCGTCAATCCAGCGGTATTGGCCCCGTAAGATGCCCTAATCGCCGTCCGTCCGAATTATGTAGTTTAGTGCAAATTACTGCAAAAAACCGAGACTACATAAATCGACCGAAAAATAAGATGGGGAATTGCCCGATTAATTCATTTGTCGAATTATGTAGTTTTTGTAGTCGCGTAGTCTAGACACTTTGAACAATATTGTAATCTATATTACTAAATATAGAGGCTTGGTTTTATATCATGAATGCTGAAGAATTAATAGCGAAGGCAAAAGCAGCCGGTTACACCGCGTCCACTCAGGAGAAAAACACCGGAAACGAGACTACAAAAACTACATTAATCGGCCAAAACAAAGCCCCGGAGGAACTCTACGCTCAGTCCGATGCCATTCAGCGGAAGCTCTCGAAGCAAACGGACTTCATCCGCTCGGGCAAGCAGCACGCCCGCCTCTCGCGCCGGGAATTGATCCAGGCCACCCGAAAGCTGCTGGATGATCTCGCGGCCGTCTCCGCACAGATCACGCCTGGGAACAAGCACGGTCATACCGACCTGCGGGACGGTGAATGCCCGTTTTCGCCCTATTGCCTGGATATATGGGCCAACGAGATCGACATGCTGGAGCGCGGCCACAACGCCACGCCGATTGACAAGAACGACCCGCCTGCTGGTGGTGCCATATCCGCACAGGGGGAACCCGAGACACCTGCGGCCGTTCAGCAATCTGCGCTGTTTTAACGGGAGTTTTCGCAATTATGGCAACCGAATCGATAACCGCAATCCCTAAAGCGGTCAAGAATCCGATCCCGGAACGATACCGGCTCACCGAAGAAGAGATGGTCGCGCAGTGCCGTGAGGCCGAACGACAGCTTCTGGACGCGGCAGCGGCTTTTCCTGCTGAAGCCGAGATGTATCACGATGCGATCCGACGGCTTTGGATTCGAATGGATGAGGCTCGGGAGAACCTGAAACTTCAAGCGGCTTTGATGCAAGAGGACATTTGCTGATGAGTACGCGCAGAACCATGGACCCTATGCGTCGCCGTGAAATCCTTCGCCCCATGGATCAACTTCCTGTCGGACCCAATGGGCGGCGATGCTGCCGGATGTGCGGCAAGGAGGTCACGCCGCCACGCCGTTGCTGGTGCAGTCAGGAGTGCGTGGACCGGTTCAGCATACTCACCGATCCCGGCTATGTGAGGGCCTTGTTATTCAAACGGGACAAGGGCGTCTGTGCGCTCTGTAGACTCGACACCGTGAAGGCGCATAAAGCATGGTCGAAACAGAAGGGCGAGATGCCTTACCAGGAGTGGCACGACGCCGGGAAGCAAATGGGCTTTATTAGGAGCAATTCCCGGAATGCTTGGGATGCCGACCATATCGTCCCGGTTTGCGAGGGCGGCGGGGAGTGTAGCCTGGAGAATTACCGGACCGTCTGCATTCCCTGCCACAAGGACGTTACGGCGGCGCTCGCGGCTCGCCGGGCCAAAAAGGAGTCTGCGTGATTCCTGAGACGTTCCGGTTTCATATGACGGGCTCGCCACGTAAGACCATTGAACAGCTTGACCGCCTTATGAAGCGATGGGATCAACTCCACTATTGGCACCGGGCAAGCGATGAACGCTGCTTCGTCGCGGATGTGCTTGATGACATCGCCTGGATAGATGCACAGCGCGTCACGGTGAAGATTTGGGTGGGAACCCGGCACGGACAAATCGACCGCCATGCCAGCATCGTGACCGTCACGGCATGGCCTGACCTCGGATAGACAAGGAGAGATAATTGAGCACTGAAGAGAAAGTTATTTCTGACGCGGAATTGCCGCTCAAACGAGAGGACAACGACGAACGCTGCCCCTGGTGCGGCGCACGCCAGGAAGACCTCTGGGAACGCGGCGATGACCTCGAATGCAGCTCGTGCGGCCGCGCATTCTCAAAAGAAACCGTCTGCAGCTATATCCTTCGTCCTGTTGAAACCGTGAAGTGTGATCGCTGCACGGATGGGAAGATGGCCGATGGTTCGCGGTGCTGTATCTGCTACGGCCAGGGAGTGCGAGAGAAAACCTGGCCGTACAACTCTCCGCTCGCAAAATCATGCCCGGAGTGTGATGGGACAGGCAGGGCTTGTTCCTTTAGGGGTAGCCCGTGCCGGACATATCACCCTTATGAGAAGTGTAGGAGATGTGAGGGGAGTGGGCGCGCAACACCGATCCGCAAAGTCGGGGATTGCGCGGAAGAGATCGAGGAGTCTGATGAAGCGGAGGAATCATCTGTTTCGGAAAGGGCGACATCATGACGGACCTTATTCACCGCGCTCTCATGGCGGTTGTCTCGGATGAAAAGCGGATCGCGGAGATTACGGCGAAGATGGCGGAAGCATCCGGTACGCGCCATCCCGCCTTTGCCGATATGAGCTATCTCCTGACGGTAGTGCATCGGCTCATGGCTGAGAACACCGAACTAAGGCGAATGAAGCCGGTTGCTGAAGCGGCGATAGCTCGCCACAAGAACAAGGGTCGCTACACGTCGGAGTCTCGCCTGGATAAAGCCGTCTCGGCCTACCTCGCCGCGTAGGAGGGCGGCACGAAGTGACGACAGAGTATCAAATTATCGAGACATGCGGCTGTGAGCGGTGCTTTGCCCACCGCCAGAATACTTTGCCCAAAGATGCACCATGGCAGGACCGATTTCTTGGACATGGATTCCGCTATGCCTGCGAGCTTTGCGGCAACAAGCGTTGTCCGCATCATACCGACCACACGCTCGAATGCACGCGGAGCAATGAGCCTGGGCAAAAAGGCAGCTCATGGGGGCATTACCCAATCGCAAAGGAGTGCGCGAAAGAGGCCACCAATTGACCACCACTTCTGCCGAAGAACTGCAACTCGAAGATGTTCTCCGCCGCAACGATGCGGCTCATAAAATGGTGTCCGATCTGTGCCACGGCCGCCGCGACTGGGTTATGAGCATTCCAGCCCGCGAAGACTACGATCCTGACCTCGTGATCGGTGCATCTCTCCGAGACATCCCCGAAGTACTGAGTGAACCACTTGAAGCATTGGACGCACTGGGGAAATACAGCGCAGAGCAGCGAACGGAAAGTGAAATGGAGCTTGCATTATGAGACTGGATAGTTTTGGCGAATGCCCTACAGTGACACCTTCGATGACCTACGAGAATTTCCGTAGCACCGTGTTGCAGGTTGGTCGGTTCTCATGTTTTGAGGCGACCGCGAATGACCGGTCAGCGGATTTCTATACCCGGCTTTGTCGTGATCCAGAGGTTGAGACCACGACCTTGGGATATCCGTGGACTGCGGTGAAACGCAAGACAGACATGGAAAACCCATAGACACTTTTCTGACACCGGGAAACCGAAATAAGACCAATAAATACCGATAAGGAACCAATTAAACCATGGCATACGCCGCAAAAATCATCGCTGATAGCATCAACCCGGCCGAAAATCGGCTGACGACGTTCGAGATAACATTCCCGCGAATCGTGCTCGCAGAGTTCAATACGCACCGCCTCTTCAGCCGCAACAGCGCGTCGTCGCGGGCCATCCCGGTGGCGAAGATGCTGGAGCGCGTTAAGATCGATCCATTCCTGCCCGTCTGGTGGGGCAAGAACCAGGGCGGTATGCAAGCAGCAGAAGAGCTTGACGAAGCAGACATGGCGCTGGCGAAGGAAGATTGGCTCACGGCTCGGGACCGTGCGGTGGAGTGCGCAGAATGCATGCTGAATCACCATGTCCACAAGCAGATCGCGAACCGCCTCCTGGAGCCGTTCCTGTGGCACACGGCCATCGTTTCCGCGACGGACTACGGCAATTTCTTCGCCCAGCGATGCGACCCGCTCGCCCAGCCGGAAATCCGCGTGATCGCCGAGATGATGCGCGATCTGTATTTCTCTGCCACTCCGAGGCGTCTTGAGGCCGGACAATGGCATTTGCCCTACATTGAGGCGTTGGACATCGAGTGGGCATATCGCGAGTTCGAAGGCCGTGCGCCAGCCGAGCGTATCAGAGAGATATCGGTGGCCCGGTGTGCTCGGGTGAGCTATTTGACGCACGATGGCAAGCGCGACCCATCCGGGGATTTGAGTTTGTTCCGGCGGCTGACGACCGGCGGGCATTGGAGTCCATTCGAGCACGCGGCAAAAGCACTCTCGATGCCGATTCAATCGGGCAACTTCGTCGGGTTCGCCCAGTTCCGCAAGGATTTCAAAGAGGAGATGCGCAGTTACAAGCCTGCGCAGGAGGCCAACCATGCAGCCTGAAACCAAAGTTAAACCGGAGGCCATTGACCACCCTTCTCATTACCGGGCCGAAAGCGGGATCGAAGTCATTGATGTGATCGAGGATATGGGACTCGGATGGGGGTTCTGTATCGGTAACGCGATCAAATACATCGCCCGCGCCGGTGAGAAGGTGCCGCAGGGCAAGACGAAAACCGAGGCGACCATCGAAGATCTCAAAAAGGCACTCTGGTACCTGAACCGGGCCAACAATGACCGTGGAGCGCGCGTTCTGGAATGCCCGATCATTGAGCTGAATGAGATTGCAGAGGCGTGGACGCTTACGGAGAAGCGATATGTGGCGATTCAGCAGATCGTCTACATGGCTATCGGCAACGGTGTGCGGCAATCCCTAAATGCCGCCATTACGGCCATTGAGGATGAGGTTACGGAACTCGAAAAGCAATGATCTGTCCTGCCTGTGGTGGCCGCAAAACCATCAGCAACAGCCTCGCACCATGTGGACAACTCCCATGCCTGTTGTGTGACGGACAGGGCGTGGTCACACAGGATAGGGCGCTGGGGTTCGAGGCCATCACAGGGGTGATGCCGGTTATGGCCGAGACGCCACGACAAACGACTTTCGATTTAAACGACTGGAAATAGATCGCGATAGGAGAAATCACATTGGCAAAAGTTTATCTAGCGGCTCGATATAGCCGCCGTGAGGAATTATGCGGATACCGCAAGGAACTGGAGGCACTCGGGTTCACCGTGACAAGCCGATGGCTCAATGGCAACCATCAGGTCGATGACAAGGGACTGAGCGAAGAGGGTTTGGCCGAGGAACGGGAGCGGTTCGCCGTTGAGGACTGGGACGACCTTTTCGAGGCCGATTACTGCATCTCGTTCACGGAGCCGCCACGGAGCGGCAATAGTCGCGGCGGCCGGCATGTCGAGTTCGGTGCGGCAATGGCTTGGAACATGACCTGCATAGTCGTGGGCCATCGTGAGAATGTCTTCCACTGCCTGCCGATGGTCCAGTTTGCCGAAACATGGCCCGAAGCGCTGAAAATCGCTTCCTCGTGGGTTTCCAGTGGTCCCCTGATTCAGGAGTGTGTCTGAAATGTTGACCCAAGAGAGAATTGACGAAATCAAGGCACGTGATGCGGCCGCAACACCCGGTCCATGGCAATGGCGATATTATGGCGGCAAAGAAGATCCTCAGTTGACCGCGCCTCACTCTGGACTGCTCTGTATCATGGACTTCGTGCGTCGGGGTATGCACGGTGCCGAACCCCGATTCGCTGAACGAACCAAGAATGACCGTGGCGGTATCATGCGGTCTTTCAGTGAGTGGTGGAAGCGGGACATGAATCACGCTTTGCTGCCGGACGCTTCATTCATCGCTCATTCCCGGCAGGATGTGACGGACTTGCTTGCGGAAGTGGAGCGCCTTCAGGGAGTGGTCAGCACGCAGCAAAAGGCCATTGAAGATATTCGTAGTAACTGATCTCCCGGCTAAAGCCAGGGAGGTTTGTCCCTAATTACATTGCTGTAATCGAGACCATAGGGCAAGTTACAATGCCCCGTGCCTGGATATTGATCGCCCCCACAAGGTCGGCGTTCATTTCCAGGCCACATTCTACGCAAAGGAATTCGCTTTGGCTGCGGCGGTTCTCTTTGGCGCAATGACCGCACGCAGGACAAATCCTGCTGGTGTTGCGCGGATCGACAACAATCAGTGGAATACCGGCAGCCTCGCACTTGTAGGTGAGAAACTGGCGCATCTGATTGAATGCCCAGGAGATCCGCTCGTAGCGGTGAGTCTTCCGTACCGTTACTCGGTCGCGAATGCCTTTCAGGTCTTCGATCGCGAGTGCCTTTTGCTCAACGAATGCCTTGCTCACAAGATGCTTCGAAATATTATGGTTGACCCATCGCTGATAACGAGACTCCTTTTGCCGGATACGCTTCAGGTGTCGCTTGGCCGACTTCGTACCGCACGACTGAAGCCCAGCACGAAGTTTCTGAAACCGTCGGCGACATTGTTTGACGGAATCGCCCGAGTGCATTTCCCCGTCACTATCGACCGCGAGATTGATAACTCCAAGGTCAACACCAATAACGCCAGTCGGGTCTATTGGCGGCGACGTGGGCAGATCGATAGTCACACAAAGCCAGAAAACGCCGTCGCGATAAATGAGGTCGGCCTGTCCTTTGGCTCTATCGATCCTTGCGGACTGATAAGCGCCATACCGTATCGGGACAATCTCTCGTCCGGCCAAGCACAGCAGCGAAACGTGTGTCAGCCCCTTAAAGCTCATAATGCGCTGATCGTAGACCATCGCGCCGTAGAGGTCGAACTGAACGTGAATGCGCCGGTCACGCTTGTAGGCTTCACAGGCTTTCGCAATCGCTCGGATCGCCATTTGAGACGAAAGGCCATAGGTGCCGCGAAGCTCGCCGTACACGATCTTTTGGAGCGCGATCTTGTTCGCAAGACGCTTCTCATAGGCAACATCGGCAACATACTGGCAGCCAATATTGAAAGCCTCCATCGTTTCCAGGAGCGATTTATACTGCTCGGGCGATGGTTCCAATTTCAGGACGATTACTTGCTTCATGTACACTGAATTATACCCTATTCAGAGTAGAATTAAAACAAGAAATACTCAATACAAGAAGGAAAGGACGGCATTCCTCCGGGCGCTGAAGCGAACGGGCTTCCATGCCGAAGAGTTTACTGTGAAATTATGAGAATACTCGCCATGAGTGATATTCATAGCCGGTTCGAAAAGTTCGACCCAGCAAAACTTCCCGCCGCTGATGTGATCGTAATCGCAGGAGACATCACCGAATTGGGGTGCAGGCGTCCATGGGAAATAGAACGGGCTACGTGGTGGATGCAGCAGTTGGGGCTATCCACCCCTGTTCTCTGGATACCTGGCAACCATGATTTCGGCCTGCACCCGCTTTCATTCCCTTGGACGGGAGCAAAGAGTATTGACCAGATGGCATCCCGTCCGCGCGAGGGCTGGCCGTCATTCTATGGGGTCAATATGTCGCCTTGTTATAACATGCCTCAGATCGCATCGATGTGGCGGGACATGACCACGCGCCCCGAAGTCGAACAAGCTGCCTTCGAAAGAATACCATTGGGTACGGATGTGATTGTTTCTCATTGTCCTCCCTTTGGGGTGCTGGATATGGCGGCCGATGGATCACATATTGGCAGTCAGGCGTTACTTGATAAGATCCATGAGATCAAGCCGAAATTGGTGATATGCGGGCATGTGCATGAGGCGGCGGGGAAGGCGCTTGTTGGGGGCACGTGGGTCTATAACGTTGCCTGCGGATGGGCCGTGATCGACACCGATAGGCTTAAGGGAGAGTAGGGATGGAAGCAAATCAGCAGCATGGGGAGGGTATGCCGGGTCAGTATCGCGATCCTCCGACCGTGATCCGGGAATGGCTGGATTATCTGCGATCAACCGACGCACGATGGCCGCATATCAGCGATGCCGAGGTTGCGCGCTTAACGGGCCTGTCAGACGATATTGTCCAGGTGTTCCGCTCCACCGACAGAGAGAACCTGGGCGGTGTAAGGCGCAGGCACCGAAAACGGCAGCGATAAACCGAGCAACCGGCCTTATCCGTAAATTGCGTATAGCGTGATGACCATAATGATTTACATCCAACCAGGGATGCAGTAAAATTTATTCAACCAGGCAATACCCGCGCTTCACCTGGAAATTGGAGCGCGGGCTTGTATGACAAGATTTGATGGTGTGCAGGTGGTCTAACACGAAGGGGTCGGCAATTTCCGAACCGGGGCGATTTCGAATAGTCCTGTAAATAGGATCAGCCCGGCCCTCTAGATCTTCAGTTTGTACACACGTATCGACCCGATACGTGTGTTGTGTGGTGGCTTGAAATGATGACATGGCAAGGTTGTTATGATGAAGGATTGGGTTTCGCTGAAGCCGCCATTGAGATGAATTGTTCAAAGGGTACCGCTGCGAAGCGCCTAAAAGAACTCAAAGAAATTGATGAGGCGCGAATAGCAGCATCCAAAGAGAGAATGGCGGCGGCCGAAGCCAAGTCAGCAAGGTTTCTGTCTCTGCAAGCCAGGAATCTCACGAGAACCCGCAAGATTGACGAAACCCGAGTTGATGTAGTTTCTCGTGAGGAAGCGCGCATCCGGCATCATGAGAGACGCACGCATTTGGGTTTCACGCCCCGTCCATATACGCCAGAAGAATGGCAGGCGCTCTGTGATAGGCACGATAACCGCTGTGCGCGGTGCGGATCTGATGAACCCTTGACAGTTGATCATATCATTCCGGTGTCCAAGGGCGGCTTGAACAACATTGAAAACATTCAGCCGTTATGCCGGTCGTGCAATTCGTCCAAAGGTGTAGATGACACAGACTATCGTAAGTAAAATTCGAATCTAGATTGGAGGCTCCGGGGGACCAAGCCTCGCGCTCAATGCGCCAACTCCCGTAAAAACCACGAACACCAAAAGGCGCTCCAATGCCCTGCGTGTCCGTGGTTTTTCTTATGTGTAAGCGTGCTGCCTTGGAGATGTTTATGCTGACGTGGGATGAATGCTACCGGCAAGGATTGAGCAAGCGGGAAGCCGCCTTTGAGATGAACTGCGACGCCAAGACCGCCAGCCGTGCGCTCAAGATGGCGGGCGAGAGAGTTCGCGAGTACGCCGCGATGAATGCGGCTCGGAACGCACGTGACCTTCACCGCATCGCCCATGCCGAAACCCGGCCCAAATCGGAACGATCTTCCTACCCTGTTCCTCTCCTGGAAATCTCGGACCTTAACCTGGGCGTCACCCGCTCTCCCGTGGGACCGCTCACCGACACCATGCGCAACAAAGCCGCCCAAGGGATTCCTTTTGCTGAAATCACCCCCAATTATGGGAATGAGCGTCACCCCAAGGATTCCCTTTCACGTGCCCAGAGTGAGTTTGATGCTACTGAACGGTACCGCGAGGCATGGAGCCGTATCGATGCTCGCGAGGCTGCGGCGGGCACCCCATGAAGACCATCACCTACACTTTTAGCCCTGGCGCTCCTGTAACAGCGATGGATCAGTTCGCCGCGGCAACCGTGGTGCATGGTTGGCAGGACCGTTCCCGCGTTGTCATCATGGGGTTTTGTGGCCGCGTCTCGGTTGTGGACACCGGCACCTCAAGACGCTATGCGCCGCCCCAGGAGCGCACTGGGAGGATGACGCGGCAAGGCTCGCTCTTCGATCTGGCCGCCGAAACCGAAGGGCTGTCCGAAGCGTACTGGACCGCATGAAAGCTTCTCGCGCCGCCTTTTCAGCCGCCGTTCGGAATGGCGCTCGCCCTCACCTTTAACACTTCGTCTCCGGCGTGTGACCCTTGGCCCGGTACAGGCCCTGCTGAGTTCCCGCGTGATGTTCCGCGAGACCGCCACTCAGCACACCACCCCCGCGCCGGAGACGATCAAAAGATAAGTTCTGGTCATCTCCATGTACGCACTCCTTTATGCGATCTTTATTGGTGGTGCAGTCTGGATGGTTTCTGTGTTGGGTGATGATGCCCTGAGTCCTGTGATGCTTGGGGTTGTTCTATTTACTGTGGTGTCGTGTGCGGCTGGTGGTGCGATGGCTCTCTGTTGCCAGGGTGTGGAGGAATGTGATGAGCTCTGAAGTCGTCTGCAGCAACCTGCCGGATTCATGGATCGCGGAGAACTCCCCGGTGGCCGAGTGTCACAAGCCTGTTCGGGAAGTGCGGTTTCTGCTGGATTATGTGTTTCCAGTGAAGCCGAAGGATTGTGACGACGAAACCATTGATGAATACCTCGAAGCTTGCGAGGAGGCTGCTGCTTGATGGCCCCAATCTTCTATGCTCACCGCTGCGAGATCGTCACGCCGTCCATTGTCTACCGGCTGGGCAACTGTACTATTGCGTTTCCTGTGGACGTGCGAGAGACGACTAAAGAAGATGCCTCCAAGCCTCGAAAGCCGCGTATTTGTGACCGATCGCAGGATTGGAAGCGGTCTGCTGGATTGTTCCGCACGAGAGTTTGTGTCATGACGGCGAGTGCCAGGGATCGCGGACAGTGGGCGGGACGGTATCGGCAGCGACGACGTGAAAAACGACACGCCAGGAGAGCGATATGACACCCCACTGGATAATCGCGCTGCACGATCCAAACGTCACATTTCTCCTGTTCGATGTTTTCTGCGCCGGGATTATGCTCGGCTTGTGGGCGCAGTACAAGATCGACGGAATTTTCTTGGAGCGTCATAGGAGTAAATCCGATGATTGAGCGGATACGGCGGCGTTGGCGGCAATTATTCCCGCGCCTCGGTTGGAGATGAGAGTTCCTTGAGGTACCGAGATGCATGCTGTACACCCCACGACTGGCTTTATGCAGGGTGCGCTCGTGGTCTGGGGCATTATCGTCGCCATCACCCTCATATGCGCGTTTCTGTTGTGGCTGCTGATCGTCACCGACGCTAACAGGCAAACCAAAGAGTACATCAAACGCCACGGTCAGCAATGAAAATCCATCCTCAAAGGATACCGACCGTCAATGACCATCGAAGACATCGCGAAGACCGCGCATGAAGTGAACCGGGCCTATTGCAGCGCCACGGGCGACGATACCCAGAAATCCTGGGAGGAAGCCGACCAGTGGCAACGCGATTCCGCCATCAAGGGTGTTCAGTTCGCCATCGACAACCCGGACCTCACGCCCGCCGACCAGCATGATGCCTGGACAGCCGACAAGATTGCGAACGGCTGGCGGTACGGAACCGTGAAGGATGCGGACGCAAAGAGGCATCCCTGCCTTGTGTCTTACGATGCGCTCCCCGAGTTCCAGCGAACCAAGGACTACCTGTTCCGCGCCGTCGTCAAGTCCCTAGTCCCGCTGATTGGATGAGGCGGGTAAGCCGGAATTGCAGAGGCAGACCATGGGCAACGGGTATCCGAGACACATCAAGAACCTCCGCGACCGTCAGCGCCAGATATCGCGCCAGTACGACAATCGCGAAGACCTTGAGGCGGAGATGCAGGAGCGACGGGAAGAACCCCGAGCCTGCACACTGCTTCAGGATTGTCCTTGCCGCTATTGCAAGCACGCCAGAGCGTTCGCTACAGCATCCCAACAACGCGAGAGATAGTCTCCGATGGACGATGAAGTGATAATCGCGGATGAGCCGGACGAAACCCCTGATTCCCGTGATTCCCAGGTTACCCGGCGATGTTTGATGGAGCAATCCGTCATCAAGCGTATCCAGGGTTTTGCGAACAGGCAGCAGAGACTTACCAAAGCGCGGATTGAACGGGGATACGTGCTTCCCGGAGAGCCACTGTTCGAAGTCTGGTAGAGGTGGTTGTCTACTATTCTTGAACGGAAAATGCTCGAAAACACGGCAAAACACCCCGCGTATGCTGGATAAGTAGTAGACACCGCGATGCCAACTGAGAAGCAAAAGCGCGAGGCTGTGCGAAGTCGTCCCTTCCCGCCCAAGGCACTATCCCGCCCGAATGGTGGCGATCTGTTCGTTCCTGCCATGGAAATCGGTGAGTGGGCGCTTGAGCATATCATCGCTCAGGACGGCGCGATCCATAACCCAATTCACAAGCACCTTCGGTTTGCCCAGGTCGGATGGCTATGGAGTTCTGTCCCGCACACAAAGAGCGGGATCACGATTGTCGGCATGTGCGAGCAACCGCGCTGCAACGGCAACAAATGGCTCAAGGCCCGGGTGGACTATCAGCTCACGCAGTTCTTCGGTCCCAAGAACCTGGACTTCCTTATCACGCTCTACGCGCCATATTTCGCCAGGGCTGACGACGGCACGTTCTGCTGTGCGGCCGAGCATGAAATGGCGCACGCCGGACAGGCGGTCGATGAGGACAATGTGCCGAAGTTCAGCAAGACCACGGGGCTTCCCCAGTTCGCCATGCGCGGGCATGACGTCGAAGTGTTCGTGTTCGAGTGGGAGCGGTATGGCGCGGGGAAATCCGCTGGCAAGAGCGCGGAGCTCGCGAAGTTCGCGAACACGGAGCCGACGATCGCACAGGCCAATATCGCCCGGGCGTGCGGCACCTGTTTGAGAGCATAAAACGGTCATGAGAGTGTAACGGTATGGCGCGGGGGAAAGCGACGAATGGAGAAGACGAGGGGGCAGTCCTGGGGGCACTCCTCGCCGGGCAGGGCGTCTCGGAAACCGCCAAGGCGTACAACCTGAGCGAGTCCACGGTGCGCAGCATCCGGGACCGGGCCAAGCGCGAAGGTAAGTTCGCGGAAGTTCGCGATAAAAAGGATGGGGGGATCACGGAGGGCAAAATCGTCCGGTACCTCCATGCCAGCCTTGACGCGCTCGCGGTTCAGGCCGAAGTCGCGAGCGATCCCGAGTACCTCAAGGGGTTCCCGCCCCAGCAGCTTGCGGTGCTCTACGGCGTGATGTCGGATAAGAGCATCCGGCTGATCGAGGCGCTTTCCTCGGCGGATGCGGCGGCAGGCAAGAGCCATGATTCTATCGACGCCGATCCGGCTTCCACGGATTGATACCCCCTCATTTCGTTTCGCCAAAGTCAGCGAGGAAGACAAAAAGAAGCTCGCCGCAAAACTGCAACGCGCTTCCCTGACGGCAGAAGAGCGAAAGCTTGCCATTGCTGCCCGTGCCTCCCTCGCTACGTTCTTCCGTGAAGGGTGGCATGTCCTGGAGCCGACCACGCCGCTGGTGTGGAACTGGCACATGGACGCGATCTGCGACCACGTGCAGGCGATGCTCGAAGACTGGATGGCCGTGCAGCGTGCCCGCATGAAGGGCTTGCCCGAACCCGAGCAGCGGTTCAAGAGTTTCGTGGTCAATATCCCGCCCGGTACGGCGAAGTCACGCATCGTCAGCGTCTACACAACGGCGTGGATGTGGTTGCATTGGCCTTCCTGGCGAGCCATCTTCACGTCCGGTTCGGAAAACCTCGTTCTTCGGGACTCGATGTATTGTCGGGAGTTGATCGAGTCGAGTTGGTATCAATCCTGGTTCGAACCCAAGTGGTCGATGGCTGCCGACCAGAATGCGAAGGGTTTCTACAAGAACACCGCAGGGGGTTTCCGGCTCGCGGCGACGTGTGGGGGAAAACTCACCGGAGATCGGGCTGATGCCTTCTTTGTCGATGACCCCAACGACGCTAAGGAAGTGCTCTCGGACGCCCTGCGGCAGTCCGTGAACGACTGGTGGGATCTGAAGGCTGGCAACCGCGTCAACGATATGATGTCGTCCCTGCGCATCGGCATCATGCAGCGCTTGCATGAGCGCGACTGGACCGGCCACGTTCTGCCCAAGCTCCCCGACCTCTACCACATGGTTCTTCCCATGGAGTACGAGATCTCCACGAGCTGTAAATGCCCCAGTTGCCAAGAAGGAAGATCCCCGTTAGGGTTCCGAGATCCACGTACCACTCCGGGCGAATTGCTTATGCCGGATCGGTTTCCGAAGTCGGTGTTGGAATCGGAGCGGCTGCGGCTTGGGACGGCGGGGTATGCGGGGCAGATGCAGCAGCGTCCGGCGCCGGCCGAAGGAACGATCCTCAAGGCGCGCTGGTGGCGTTTCTGGGTGCCCAAGGGTTTCCGCACGGAACCGTACCCCCTGCGCCTCGACAACGGCGATATCGTCTATTGCCCGGTCATCGAACTGCCGCCCTGGTTTGATGAGACCATTCAGTCATGGGATATGGCGTTCAAGGGCGCTGTCACAAGCGACTATGTGTGTGGGCAGGTCTGGGCGCGGCTCGCGGCTGACGCCTTTCTGCTTGATCAGGTCCATGACAAGCTGGATTTTACGGCAACTGAAGCCGCACTCCTTGCACTGTCCGCAAAATGGCCGCAGGCAACATCCAAGCTCGTTGAGGACAAGGCGAATGGTCCGGCCATTATCGCGTCGCTGAAAAGCCGCATCCCAGGGCTGACGCCCGTTGAACCCGACGGGGACAAGATTGCCAGGGCTCATGCCGTGACGCCCGTCATTGAGTCAGGCAATACGTACCTGCCGCACCCTGACATCTTCCCATGGGTGCATGGCTTCATCGGTGAATCGTCCGCATTCCCGGCTGGCGCGTATGACGATCAGGTGGACACGGCCACACAGGCTCTGCGCCGGCTGCTTGTCAAGGAGGGCGGCAACACCCGCGAAGCATTGCAAGAGGCTCAGCGTGTTACCGCGCAGCTTCCCCGCTCTCCTTACGGAACCTCGAAGGTCTGGTGACGTATGATCAAGTCAAAACCCGTCGCTAGGTCACTCCAGCCAGTCAGTAAGCCGATCGACGCCTTGACGGCATCCGCTTACGTGCGGGACCAGATGCCCGTCGTCCTGGAGACGCGGGACCGCTTCAAATCGCTGATGGCGGGCTATGACAGCATCTACGCCGCCTCGTTCCGGTTCGCGCAGTTCAACCTGGACCAGCTCATCAACCAGGTTGGTTTCGATAAGTTCGATGAGATGTTGACGATGGCGGCGTGCCGCGCCCCGTTCGACATCAAGCGCTACGCGATCCTCTCCGACGGCTGGGACATCGTGAGCGCCATCCGGGAACCTGAAGACCCCGATTTCGGTAAAGCGGACGAACTCGCGCAGTTCACGAAATATGTGCTGAAGAATATCCGCAACGACCAGACGGACTTCCCGCAGGACTTCCTCGCGGTGCTGTTCGAGCTGCTGCGGGGATGCTGGGACGGCTGCCACGTCTCTGAGATGACCTGGAAGCGCTTCAAGGGCGGCAAGTACAGCGGCAAGACGGGGCTGGAGTACATCGCCTCCAAGCCCGCGCAGGAGATCGGCTGGGATCTGGATCTGCGGACCATGGCCCCGATCAACGTGGATGCCTATTCGCCCCTCGAAGGCTACCAGAAGCCGCTGCCCGTCGAGAAGGTGCTGATCTACACCCACAACCCGAAGCGCGGATTGCCCTACGGGGATGGGGACGGCCGCTCGTGCTACAAGCACTGGTGGATACTCGACGGCATCCTGAAGTTCTGGACCATCGGCTGTGAACGCTTTGGAAGCCCATTCCTGGTGGTCAAATACCCTCTCGGCGATACCGTCGCGCTAGCTGCCGCGTCAGCCGCCATCGACTCGGTGCGCAGCGGATCTTCATTACTTCTCCCGGAAAACTGTGAATACGAGGTCGTCTCACTCGATGCAAAGGCGCTGGAGGGGTTCAAGATGGCGGCTGACTGGCACGTGCAGCAGATCGCAACCGCCGTGCTTGGCAACACTCTCACAACGGGCACGACCGGCGGGACGAACACCAACGCCCTCGGGAAGGTCCACGAGAATACGCAGCAGTTCGGCTTCGACTTCACACGCAAGATGGTCGAGGGTGTGCTGAGCAATCAGCTCGTGCGGCGACTCATCCGCTACAACTATGGTGACGACGCCCTTGATCTCTGCCCCATGGTGTCGCTCGGGAAGGCCCGCAAGAACCTGCTCGCGCTCGCCCAAGCGTTCGGGGAACTGGTCCAGATCGGGAACGTCGCCCCGACGGCGAAGCTGATCCGCGATGAGATGGACCTGCCGCCCATCAGCCCGGAAGAGCAGGAGATGCTCGACCAGGCGCAGCAGTATGCGGACCTCGTGAAGAAGACCCAGCAGATCGCCGGTCAGAAGCCGCAGAACGTCACGAGCAAGCCTGCATCCGGTGACGGCGACGCCACCGGCGACAACCCAACCCAAACGACCGACGGCGCACCCGGTAACAACGATTCCAAATAGCATTAATTTGACGCGATGCTATTCACGATCATTCGCGTGGCTGGCGCATTTTTCCAGCCTCAAACCATCCTGAAGGGGAATTCTCCATGCCACCGAAATCTGCAACTTCCGCACAGTCGGAACTCGATACCACGCAAGCCGAAGACCGTGACTATGACGCCCTCTTGGCCGAAAACGAGAGGCTCACCGAGCAGAACGACGCGATGGCCGCCAAACTCACGCGCCTCGAAGCGCTCGTTGAGAAGGCGCTGGCTGGCGGGGGTGCCGTTGCTTCATCCTCCACTGCCGTGAATGACGGGGTGGATCGCTTCGCCGTCGAATATGCGCTCTCGGAGGGCGTTCCGGTCGCGAACCTGCGCCTCGTGAACGTGATCCGCGAGGGCGGCACGCAGGCTCAAGCGTACCAGGGCACAAAGGAGAACCCCGGGTTCTCGCTTCCGGCGGGCGTCAGCCCTAGCCGCCTTGTCCGCGATCCGCACAAGCGGCGCAACCACTGGCTCGATCCGAACACGAACCAGACCTTTGTCTGCCCCGAAGGCTGGCAGCCCTCCTGGGGTGCTCTCGCCCCCATGGCGGCATAACAGTCCGCAGGTACAATGAGAGTGGTCAGGTGACGGAGGCGCTATGCGCTGCTCAGGTCTATCGTTGATATGCGGTGAATAGCCGCGCTTGATCGGCTAGACGGGCTGTGTGAGGCCGAAGACTCGATACGCAGACCGCCATGGGTTCGAATCCCATCCTGACCAACCTCCTCCTCTTTGCGATCTGAGGCTATCCCATGAGTAGCGTCACATTCCCGTTTCGCCAGAGCTTCCATTCCATCATTGCCGGGGCTGCGACCGGGGCGGGACTGGCGGCGAGCGTTTCCACAACCTGCGTGTCCTTCGGGCTTCAGGTGGAGCTTGGGCCGGTTGGAACGCCGCCCACCACAGCTGTTGTGACACTGGAAGGCTCCTGTGACGGCGGTACGAAATGGTTTACGCTCGGGACATGGACGCTGACCCCTCAAGCCAGCGGCGACATCGTCTTTGTGGTCGATAAGCCAGTCTCGCAGGTGCGTGCAAATTGCACATCGCTTTCAGGTGGCACGAACGGCACCGTGGATGCCTGGATCTCCGTAGGGTAATTCCTCGGGCGGTTTTGAATCAGTTGGCCCTGGGCAGCGGCGACGGCCGTGAGACGATACCCACCGTCTCATGCTCAGGGTCTTTGTGTTGTCTGGACGTAAAGGGGCAACACCAGTGGGAGCGCTCTGGGGAGGGCGCGAACGATGCCATCAGCAATCGAAGAAAGACGTATTAAGTGCTTTTACGTGACACAGGGGACGATACTGACCGCGCTTCAGGGCAAGGCGGCGGTTACGGTAGAGTTCCTTCCCGACGGTGCCGAATTCGTCGGCATGGAGTTCAATTTCCAGCGCCAGGCGTTCTGTGTCACGGTGTCGCATTCCACATTCCCGCTCCTGTCAGTCTATGCCAATATGGAGGAGCTTCGAGCGACCGTACGTGAGGTGGACCCAGCCGGTTGCCCCGTGGATCAATCGCCCGATTCGATTTACGTTTCCGTCCTTATCGTCGGTCCCAATGAAGTCGGATGGGAAACCAAGCCATACCGGTTCATGAAGGCCGATATGGAGGGGATGGAGTGGACCCAGAAGAATCTGGCCGAATGTATTTATCCGGTCATCGCACAGTTTTCCGGCACGAAGACGTGTGGGCGCGGCTTTGTCCAGGTGGAGTTTCAGTCGCCCTCCTTCTGCAACCCGGATGGTAGCAGGCAAGTTTTCTCGTATCGTTTCAGGGATCAATCGGATACCGGTGATATGCCGGTGTGGGACGCCGCGATCCTTTGCGCTGAACGGCTTATTGCGGACTTCGCGGAACTGAAACGCCATCAGAAAAGCGAGGCCGCAACATGCAAGCAGTAACAGCGCCTTGTGAAGCCACCACACCTCAAACCGAATGGGAGTGCCTTATCCCGCCGTCCGGCTTCCTTGCAATCGTAGGCTGCGGCAATCTCTGTCGCCAGCTATTGGAACATTTCCCGGACGGTATCCCAGGATATCCTATCGTCGCCTTCATGGATAACGATGGTGCGAAACACGACTTAGCCGTTGGTTACAATGGGCACGTCATCCATGCGCCTCATCATGATGGCTGGGTTCCCGCTTGTACCACCTACGTCATCCTCGTTCACCTCGGCGCGGAAGATGTGCGGCGGCAACTTATCGACCTTGGCGTCTCTCCTGACCGCATCGTGCATTGGTGGACGCTCTGGCAGCACTTCAACGCGCTGAAGCTGCCCGCATGGGCCGACGTCCCGCCGCATCCCGAGACCTGGCTTGATGCGTGGAGCGATGAAGCTTCGCGGCAGGTCGTGCGGGACGCCTACGGTTTCTTCAAAACCTACAGCGACCGGACGGCGACGTACAAGCCGCGCCCATCGTATTCGCTGCCAGAGGATATCTACTTCGACTTCACGCTGTACCGACCGCGCGAGGATGAGAGCTTTCTGGACTGCGGAGCCTATGACGGCGATACCATGCTGGAGTTCCGCAAGCGGTACGACATGTACCAGGCTAGCGTCTTCACCATCGAGGCCAACCCCGGAAACTTCGAGAAGCTGAACGCCATCCAGTCGAAATTGTTGCCGGAATGCCGACGGCGTTTGTGCGCTCTCGTCGGTGACCCGGCAGTCAAGTCCGTGCGGATCAATGGATCGGGAGTATCGGCACGAATTGACGACCAGGGTATTGAGGTTCCGGCGGCGATGATTGATGAGCTTTGCCGATACCACCTCACATCGCTCTGGAAGCTTGACATCGAAGGTGCCGAGCTCGAAGCGCTTCGGGGTGGAGTCGAAACAATCCGCCGTGACCGCCCCGTCATCGCCTGCTGCCTCTATCACCGCCCATCCGACCTGTGGACCATTCCAGCCTTTCTGGCAAGTGTCTGCGAGAACTACCGATTCTATGCCCGGTGCTATGAGGATATGGGGTGGGAGACGGTTCTGTACGCGGTCCCGATTGAGAGGTGTCTTTGATGGAGGACACCACTTTTTCGGACCCGTGGCGTGGCGGGAATATCGCGCTGCCCTGTGACAAGCCGCACCGATGGCGACCGGCGGCCCCTCCTTTGCGCTGGGGTACGTGCGTAGGGGCTTGGGGCGATTGCCTGATCGATTTCGGCGCGTTCCGGTCCATGATCGGCGAAGGCGGCATCCTCTGCTGGGCGCGAGATCCCATGATCCCTTGTTTCCTGAGACTTCAATCGGGGGTTCGGGAAGTCGTTCATGTGCAGCCTCGCGACGGGGCGGATTACTGGCGCGTGTGCCGGTATATCGCCGACACGCCGCTCGATCAGGACATGGAACCCACGAGGGAACTGCGGGCAAGAGCAGGGGTCACGGGGCATGTCCTGAATACCACCATGGGAGCCTCGCAGCCCTGGATGCGTCAGCGTGCGGTCCACCGGTGGAATGGAGCGCGCCTTCCTCAATCGGCGTGGAACTGGGCCACATCGGTTTCATCGCAAATTGATAATCGCTTCTTTGTGGTCAATCCGCTTTCGCTCAACAGCTCGCCCATCGAGGATCACTGGCCGCACTGGGAGCAAGCGCTGTCGTTCCTCGTAAATTACACGCCGTGGACGTATGTGCTTGTCGGGCAGGGCTGGGAACCAAAAGGCAGACATCCGAGAATTATTGATCTGGTGAACAGCGCCCCTAGCATGACGGCGGTGATGGCTCTCTCGGAACAAAGTTCTGGCGTCATCACGACGGCGAGCGGCCTGTCGCATTACTGCGCGGTCCAGAGCCTCCCGGCGTGCGTGCTCGGCAACAAGCCGCTTTCCTCGCCGGTGAGCTACTTCCGGCGCTGGTTGGAGGTTCCCAATATCGAACTCGTCATGTACGAGCAGGATTTGAGCGCCTTCATTCAGTCCGTGACAAGGATCGTGGCATGACCGATAAATATGACTCCACCATCACACTTATTGAAGTGAGCGATGCAGAGATCTTGGTGCTGGGCGTTAAGGAACCATCTTTGATCGCACGTATTCTTGACGAGCGAGCCGGATGCCCAACTCGCATTCTGGACGAAGTATATAACCCGCACACGAGAATCACGTCTTTTACCGTTGCAAGAATTGGCGATTCCAAGCCTCAAAATCGTTTGCCGGATGAGCAGGCAGAGCGCGGCACCCTGAGAGAAAGCTTCGCGCAGGATGCCAAACCGCTCTTTTTGACATGCGGTCTGTCCGGTGAGTTCGCGGGGATGGTGCGGGACCATGAAGCGCGGCACCGCGAGTACTGTGACCGGCAGGGGTACGAATACCTCGCGGCTGATCCCGGCGAGAACCATTCCCCGAAATGGTTCCGAATCGACTTGATTCTGGAGGCCATGCGAAGCGGTCGGTACACGCATATCTTCTGGATCGACGCCGACTCATTCGTGGCGGATCTCTCGGTGGATCTGAGAACGGCACTTCCGACGCATGCGTGGCTCGGGATGCGGATTATCGGGTTCTGCCCTTGGGCAGGCGATGTCTTCCACTGGCAGACTGGCTGCTTCTATGTGCGCGTCACACCGGACAGCCTGCGCTATTTCGAGCACGTGCGGGCCATGGAACACGAAGGGTCTCCCGATGACCAGGACGCCATGATGCGGCTATTACTGGATGAGCCTGATTATCAAGCGGGGCTTGTGACGCTCCGGTATCCCTGGAACTACTGCGGGCATTGCGATCCGCATGACCGAAAGCCCATCGTCTGCGGATTCCATGGCTACCTGCCGCCCGCGCTCCGCCGTCTCCGAATGCAAGACGTCGCCGCCCAGTATCCCTATTGAGGAATGATCATGCCAAAGTCAGGTCCATTGCGGTGCTGTGTCGGCGTAATTGAGCAAAAAGCGACATCACCCGAGAGTGAGACAAGTACGCACCAGTACCAGTATTTCAAGCCCAGTGTGATCGGGTCGTATGTGTCCGGTGCGGAAGGTTTCTTCGCCATACCGGATACCGATACATGGCACTGGGAGGAGTCTCAACCGTTCGACAGCCTGAAGGCGGCTAAGCGCGGCTACATGGCCCGCTATGGCCGTGAAGCTTCGGAGATGCATCTGAGCACGGAGAATGCCAGGGCGCTGGCCACGCACGCGGAGTACCAAGAGGTTTCGCGGTTCTGCTCACCCGACGGCCGCACTCCCTCCGGCTTGATACACGCGATCCGTGGTCTCAAGGTCTTTGAGGAAGGAGAGACGCAGTGAGCTATCCATTCCTTGAATTGAACGGACATCGTGTCTACTGCGGCGGTTGCCGGTATCAGCACGACCAGTCACGACTCGAAGGCGGCGAGTTCGACAGCCCCATCGTCAACACCTACTACTGCTCGCATTGCTTCAGTATTTACGGAGTGTGTACCTACTGCGGGGTCTATGTCCCGGACGGCATCCACTGCCCGAACCTGGGCGACGAAGGACACCCCGAATTGCCACCCGTCGATCTCGATGAGGAACCCGTCAGTCTGCCTGAGAGCGTGGACGATCCGGCAATCCCGACCGAATCCACTCCCGCACAGCCTCTTCAAGTTCAAGAGCATTCAGCGCCGGATGAATCATCGGACGGATTGGACTTGGACCAAACTGCGGAAGCTGAGACTTTGCCTGTTCAAACCGATTGACGGTTTCCTCGGGCGCGTCTTCACGCAGAAGCATGCGCTGTAGATATTCGACGTCCTCGCGCGATTCCGCCATTGAGAGCATGTCACCGACGGGATCGCATTTTGCCCCCGCGAAATCGGACCATGTGATTTGCTTTTCCATGCTTGATTGTATCACCCCATGAGCATCTCGTGGACCACGTGATTAATGGCTTCCAGGTATCGATCACTGATAAGGCTACGGTCGTTTGTCCAGAACCCAACAGCGGCCCGCCAGTACTCGCTTTCTTGCCAGTTTGCCGGGACGTAGAGATGAGGTTCGGGCTTCGGTGTTCCCCACTCACGGATCATCTTGGCCCGTACGGCAGTGAGGTCTTCAGTGGAGAGTGCGCGGCTGCCGACTTGATTCCACGGCTGTGACAATGTGTTCAAGCCGGTGATTTCGTTGCGATCATTCATATAATTTCGCCCCATTTCGCAATACTGCATCTATTGTACTACCCGATAGCGCCTCCGAGGGCGCTTTTTTGTTGCCATGTCCAATTACGTCCACATCGACTTCAAGCCACCGAAAGCCGTGCAGGACGCATGCCGAACGGGGGCCGGGATGGTGGATGCGGGGCATGGCGGCGACGGCCTGGAAGCCGGAACCATCGCATGGGCGCACCGAATCGCCACAGGAGGAACGGTCAGCCCTGACAAGGCACGCAAGGCGCATCGGTTCTGGCTCCGCAATCGCCGGTTCCTCGATCTGCCCCATGACAGCCCCGGCTACGTGTCGGCCCTGCTCTGGGGTGGGCAAGCTGGCCGCGCCTGGTTCGCCAGACTCTGGAGCCAGATGCTCGAAGCGGATCATCCGGGGCAGTTCAGCGCCGATTCCTCCGCGCCTGACGGGTGGACATGGCGGCCGCACTGGATGAGCGCGAACCTGCACCATGGGTTGATTCTGCTCTGGCTGTTGCTCTACGGGGCCGTGACATCCGCCGAGAGTTCGGAGATCACCGAAGCCATCGACGGTATCGAAAAGAACGCCCAGGAAGCCTACCAGGAAGGATTTACCGCCGCAGCACCCGTGGGATCTGCTTCATCGCCAGAAGACGCAACAAAGCCATTTGTAGACACTCAGGCTGACGCACTACGCTTATTCGCCAATGCCGCTCATATCTCGCGCGAGAATGCGGACGCTAATTCGGCTGCGGAGCAGGGATCAGATCAAACTTCTCAGTCGCAACCCTCTCCACTTTCGGATGATACGGTTCGGCGGCGTGTGACGCTGTATTGCAACGCGATTCTGTCGCAGTACTGGGCGGGATTGGTCGCGGGCGCGGTGGAGAGTGGGCAGTCCATCATCTGGCGGATCGGGGCGACGAAGGAATCCTGCCGCGACTGCCTGGAGATGGCGTCTCTTGGCCCGATGCCGGCCGAGGACTTCGCGGCCACCGGACTCTACCCGCAGAGCTTCGATCTCGCGTGCCACGGCTTTCGCTGCCAGTGCTTCCTGGAAGTTGCCCCCGATGATTCTGAAAAAGCATCTTTCACGGATCTGGGGTCGCTTCACATCGACAAGCCGACGGGCGAGGAGAAACCCCATCGGTACTCGTTCGCCTGCACGAACTGCCGACACGAATTTGAAACAGAAGACAACGTTCGAGGGCGTTACAATGTCTGCCCGAAATGTGGAGCGATGGCCGCACGGCTCGGGGCGAGCGACTTCCGGCACACCTTCGCGTCCACGCAGATCGACCTTCCGCCCGCTCTCGCGGATCTCGTGACGGGGTTTGCGGCATCCATCCCCGATGCTGACATGGGCGAGGATGGCCGCGAGGACACGCCGCACTGCACGGTCTGCTACGGACTCCATACGTTCGATCCGCATGCCGTGGCGGCGGCTGTGAAGGATCATGGGCCAGTCACGCTGCGGTTCGGTCCCACGAGCGTGTTCGAGGGCAAGGACGGGCGCGATGATGTCGTGAAGTTTGATGTCCACAGCCCGGACCTGCACGCGCTCCACCAGAAGATCCGAAGCGGCTGCGACACCACGGTCACGTTCCCGGATTACCGCCCGCATGTGACGGTGGCCTACGTGAAGGCTGGCCAGGGCGCGAAGTTCGCCGGAAACGATTCCCTGATCGGCACGGAGCATTCCGTGGACGAGATCACCTTCTCGGACGCGCGCGGGCGGCGCTTCGTGATCCCCTTGAAAGGAGACGCCATGCCACAGCCAGCCCATGTTCACTTCAAGGTGGGCGATATTTCGCTTCCCATCGCGCCGCGCGATCATCCCTGGGACGCCGGGGCGGCGGCAAAGCGCGTCCGGGACCACACGGGCTCCGACAAGGAGCCGACAGGCAACTTCGGCAAGGCGTTCCTTGCCTGCGCGGGCGACCCCAAGCTCTTCACCAGCTACAAGCTGCCGATTGCCGATATCGTGGGCGGGAAGCTCACGATCATCCCGCACGGGGCCTTCAACGCCGCCGCCCGCCTGAAGCAGACCGATCTCCCGGCGGCGTCCCGGAAATCCGCCGAAGAGGACCTTGAGAAGATCTACAAGCGCATGGCGGATCAGTTCCATGATCCCGAGATCGTCGCGCCGTGGCTGCCGGACGATGACGGAGACGACGATTCGGCGGTGATGCCGAAAGGCTACACCGGAAAGAGGAAGGCCAAGATGGCGGCATTCAGCCTCACTGCAAATCAAGGAAGCCGGTTCGAGGACGGCGATTACGTCTACTATCCGAACTCCTTCCTGTTCGAAGTCGGTGATTATCCCGATAAGAAGTTCTCGCTGAACACGGCCGAGATGAACCAGGCCGTTCAGGACTTCGCGCCGGTGCCGATCGACCTGGAGCATGTCCCCACGATGCTCGACGGGAAGCTGGGCGACGTCATCGACGCCCGGACCGATGGCAAGAAGCTCTTCGGCACCGTCAAGATCCCGAAGTGGCTGGACAGCCAGCTCCCCGAGGACAAGCCCGTCTCGTGCGAATGGGACCGGACCTCGAAGAAGCTCACGGGGCTCGCCCTCGTTGAGCATCCGCGCATCACCGGGGCCGCGCTCATGGCGGCCTTCAACGCCGCCGAGGCGGCCGGGTTCAAATCCGGGCAGTCCGGCGGTCCACCCACGACTCAAGGGAAGGTCCTTATGGGCGACACCAGCGGCTACTACAGCAATCCGCACCAGGTCGTACACGACTTCGCGTGCAGCCAGGGGGCGCACTGCCCCGGAAAATCGATGTTCGGTACGCCCCGGGAAGTCGAGGGGCGGGCCGACTTCATCACTCCCGAACTCTTGCGGGAGATCCAGAAGCATCACGATAACGCGGCCAAAATGGGCGCGGACTGCGATGCGTACATGAGCAAACTCGCCATTGGGCACCCGCTCGCTCATCAAGCTTCGATGACGAGCCTGCCCGCGATGATGTCGGCCGACAGGTCCGGCAAGGAGAAAAAAATGAATGTGTGGCAGACAATCGCCGCAAAGTTCAAGAAGCTGCCGGACGACGCGACGGAAGAGCAGGTCGTAGCCGTCTTCGCGGAAGCGACCAAGGAAGCCGATGCAGGGGCGACCACGACCGGTGGTGGTCTCAGTGAGGCCGACAAGGCCGAGTTCAGTTCACTGAAAGTCGAACTCGCAAAACTTCGGGAAGAGAATGTCGCGCTCAAAACCGACTTTTCCGCCGAGCAGACGAAGCAGGCCGAGCAGGCGAAAGCGGCGCATTTCGCGCAGAACAGCGCCTGGATCAAGTCCATGGCGGATGAGTTCCGCATCACCTCGCACGAGGCGGAATCGCTGACGAAGAAGCTTGGGGAAGTGGAACCGGCGTTCTTCGACGCCCACATCCGGCCTCTGTACCAGGACCGGGAGCCCATCGCGGCGCTCGTGGGCTTCCAGTCCACACGAGTTCCGCGCGGCACCCAAAACGGTGCCGATGACGCGGAGATCATCACCTTCGCGCGGGACCGCGCCAAGAAGGACAACATCACGTTCGGTAAGGCGCTCGAAATCGTTTCGCGCGAGCATCCCGATAAGGCGGCGGCGTACCGCGCCAGCGCGCCGGTGGCAGGAGGAAAATAATGGCCTATCAGCATACCGGCCGACGCCGGACATTCACGGTTGACGGAGCGCCCACCACGCCCGTCGGCGCGAACCTGATCGTCATCGTTTCGACGGTGAACCAGGGAGCCGTGGCGCTCTCGACCGCGAACGCCCAGCCGTTCGCCGGTGTCACCGGCGAACCCTCGGACTCGGACGGCAACGTCGCGGTCCAGATCGATGATATCTGCCAGATCATCGCGGGCGCAACCATCACGGCAGGCCAGCAAGTCGCCTCGAACGCCATCGGGCAGGCTGTCCCGATCGTGCCCAATACCACGGGGGCGATCGTGGCCCAGGTGGTCGGGACGGCGGTGACGAACGCCACGTCGGGCAATCTGGTGGACGTACTGATCAACCCGGAACTGACCCGGCTGTAAAAGGAGGGCATGATGCCTGCGCTGACAAGTCTCCACATCGATCGCGCTCTCACCGAGGTCTCGATCGCCTACATGAACGACTCCCTGATTGCGGATGTCGTGGCCCCGCCGCTGCCGGTGGACGTGCGCTCCAACAAGTACTTCGTGTACGACCGGGCGACGTTCCTCTCGACCAGCGGACTGGACGCCAATAACCGGCCCCGGTCCATCCGGCGGCCAAAAACCGAAGCGGCCGAGATCGACTTCACGCTCTCCACGGACTCCTACTACACGGAGGAGTTCGCCCTGCGCGATCTCGTGACGGACGCGGAAATCGCCATCGCGGACAGCCCGCTGCAGCCCGACATCGACGCCACCTATCTCGTGACCGAGCGCATCAAACTCGACTACGAGAAGTTCACGGCGACCATCGTCGGGACGCGCTCCGGGTATGCGAGCGGCTACACGGCCCAGCTCACCACCGGCAGCACGGGAACCTCCTGGCTCTCGTACGCCTCCGCGAACTCCCATCCGTTCTCGAACATCCGGGACGGGCGCATCGCGGTCCGCAAGGGTGTCTACCGGGAAGCGAACTACATTCTGCTCACCCTGGACAGCGCCCTCACGCTCGCCGACCACCCGGACTACAAGGACCTGTATAAGTTCACCAACCCGGAGGGACTGAGCGAAAGCGGTCTGGTGCGCAACCTTCGCGGCTGTACGGTCCTGGAAGGGAACCAGCAGTACAACACGGCGGCGGAAGGCGCGGCCGTGACGACGAACAACATGTGGGTGGACGACCAGGGGCAGGCGCTCGCGGTCGTGTTCTACCGCAGCGTCGGCGTCGGCCCGCGCACCGTCCACGGCTTCCGCACCTTCGAGGCTCCGGACGACACCACGGGCGTGCGCGGCTTCCAGGTGCGCCGGTACCGCAACGAGGACCGCAAGGGCCAGTTCATCGAGGCATCTTGCATGAGGACTGCCAAGGCCGTCGCGGTCGATGCCCCGTCCACCGGCAAGATCGTCGGTGCTTACCTGATCAGCGGAACCTCCATCTAAGTTCCATTGGACTAGGAACTCCGTGCTTCACTAGGGAGGCTGTGTGGCGATTGCTGCGTCAGCCTCCCTGATACTTTGACCAGTTGAAATCTCTGCTCGCGAGGCCATGTATGTTCGAGACAAAAGAGACCGTCAAGGGTTACTGCATCATCGTCTGGTACAAAACGGGCGATGACACCCCGATCCCGCTGATGGTGGACGGAAAACTCGTGGTCTGCGACCATCTGGTGATCGCGCAGGACATCTGTTCTGTGCTCTGCGGCGATGACCGCTGGATGATCGCGCAGGGGGACGACAAGGCGTTCTACATGCCGATTATGCCGGACCGGATCAGCCGCGCGGAGATCTACCAGCCTTACGATCCCTATAACGTACCCGTCGGCTTTTTCCCCGGCATCCATTCCGAGATGAAGCACGATCCCAAGCACACGCTCTGGCGGTACCACATCTCCAGTTGGCACGCATTCTTCGATGCCGGACAGTTCCGCACCCGGGGCGGCAACATCGAGAACCTTGCGACCGGCCGGCAGACGCCGACGATCCAGGACACCACGAAGGTAACGGTCATTCCTGGCGTTGCCGAATCCCGGACCGGATAGGAGGCGCGCGATGACTGCCATCTACACCTACGATTTGACCACGACCACTGGACAGACCCGTCTCCATCTCGCCGATACCGACGTGGACGACCTGACGGATGACGGGCAAAACACCGCGACGTTCACCGATGCCGAGATTCAGTATTTCCTCGGGATCGCGGGCAACACGCCGATGCTGGCGGCGGCGATGGGTCTGGAGGCACTGGCTTCCGATGCCGTGCGGCTGGCGCTCATCGTGAAGACCCAGAGCCTTGGCGTCACGACCTCCGAACTCGCGGCCCAGTACCGCGCCCAGGCGTCCGATTTGCGGTCGAAGTGCCCCTATCAGCCGGTCATAAACCCGCCGGATCAGATGTTCACCCCTGCGACCGGCAACGGCAACAACCCCGGCAACATGACCGTGTGGTAGTGATTTGCGAGGCTATCCATGAGGCAGCGAGGGGCGAGTACGCGCGGGATCGGATTCGCGGACATTATTGCGAACACCGTGAAGCAGTATGGGGAACAAGTCACCCTCCCGGACGGGACCGTCGCGTATGCGAACGTCACGGCTGTCGGGATCACGAGCGTGCCGCCATGGGTTCCCGAAGGGCTTGTCAATGCGGCGAACGCAGACCCGATTATCGTGGATGTGCCGCCCAGTTTTCTCAAGGCGGTTCCGGTGGAGAACCAGACGCTGACGAGGCAGGGCACAGTCTATATAATCGCCCGTACTTACCGGGAGATGATCCAGAACCAGGGGGCCATGCAGCGGATGTGCTGCTATCGCGAGCCTCAGTCCGCAACCGCGACGGCCAACCCGGACGGAACGCGCCCCAGTTTCCGGCCACCCGATATTCCCCAGACATAGGAGCGAGAGCATGGACCTTACAAAACAGTGCGCGAACTGCGGATACAACCACAACGGCTCCGCAATGCCCTCGCGAACAAACGTGGTCGGCCCCGACGGACGGGAGGTCACGCCCGAATATGCCCCCGAGGTGAAGTCCACGGGCGAATGCCCCCGGTGCCGCTTCCCGATCGGCTACCCACGCCAACCCCTCACCGATCCAAATGGCAACCGTCTCGACCACTCAGAGCTTAAAACACTTGAGCAAATTGAGGCAGAGAGTGGAATTGTTGTGACCAAACCATCTGTGCAGCAAGCATCCGAGATTCCACTGCCGGAAGCGCCACAACCCAAGCCACCGGACACCCCCGAAGACAATCCGGTCACCATCGAGGCAAATCCCTTACCGGAGTAGTGTATGCCTGCTCAATCGGTTGTGTTCTCGATCTATGCGACGCCGGACCTGATCCCGGAGGGCGATCTCGGGCCGCTCTGTGAATTCCTGGGGGAGGACTTCTCGCCGATCCTGGATCTCATGGGGCTTGACATGGCCCAGTGGCAGCAGCGCAACTTCGAGGACAAAGGGCAGACCTTCGGCGTGCCCTGGGCAGCCGTGACACCCAAAACGCAGCGGGAGAAAGACCGTCTCGGGTTCGGGGACGAAACCCTCGTGCGGACCGGGCGACTGGCCTCCGAGGTGGGCGAGACGATCCTGCTCACCGCGAATTCCGTAACGACGGGAATCAATCTGGATTTCGCGCCCTATGCAGCGGTCCATGACAATCCCTCATCCGATTCCTGGGTTCCACAGCGCATCCTCGTGGCGCTCGTCCCGGCGGAAATCGACCAGCTTCAGAAGCGGCTCATTGATTATATCGTGATGCGAACCGGCATCGCCCCTTCGGGGATCGAGGTTCGCGCCAGCGAAATCACGCCTTCGTAGGTCACTCCCATGCCTGCACCGCAAACGATGATGCCGCTCCGGCAGGCGCTCGACTACGCCCTCCAGGACCTGATCCTGACCTACGGGATTCCGTCCATCAACGCGACGTTCGCGGCCGCCGGGGTTCCTGCTTCTCTTCAGATCTCAGCGGCACAGGTGCCGATTGGAGATCTGAAGGCGGTCGGACAACCTCTGGTCTGCATCGTCCATGGGCGGGATCAAGACTTGCCGGAAGGAACCGGGCTGTACGAACTCACGCAGATGACGGAGATACGGGTCAAGACGCCGATCGCGGTGGGGAACAGCCCGGAGGCATTCTCCTACTTCGAAGGCGTCGTGAGCGACACGCTCCGCGACCTGTTCAACAACAGCCACACGCGCACCCTGTATCCGAAGAACCCGGCGACGGGTGGCTATGCGCTGCCGCCGAAAGGCAACGGAGAGCCCTGGGGCTTCACGGAGTGCGAGCGCATCTCCGGCGGCCCGATGAACTGGCCGGAGATCTCCGCCGAAGGCAAGACCTATTACCACGGATATCTGATCGTCCACCGCGCGATCATCCACTACGCCCAGAACCGAACCACATACATCGGCCCCTCGTAGCCATTGCTCGGGCCTCCTTTTCCTGAATGCCGTGATCGGCGGGAGAAAACCATGTCTCAAATCTTCGTCCCAGGCGGCGCGCGCAAGGGATTCGATGGCGCGTTCGTGTGCGCGACCGATCCGGCGTCCGGCTCCCCGGTCTCCTACTGCTTCGCAAACGATATCGTGCGGCTCAGCCTGTCCGACAACCGTGGCTATGCCGATGCGGTGGACAATTCCGGCCTGACCCACATCACCATTCCCGGCGTGCGCACGGGCGCGATTCAGGTGATGGGGAACCTGCAGCCGGACCGCTCCATCGGAGCCCTCATCAACACGGCCTTCGGAGCGCGCGTGAACGGTGGCCTGACCCCGTGGGTCGGCTCCCTGATCCCGTACTCAGGCGGCACCGCGCGAACGTTCACCGGACTCTGGTGGAATACGTTGGATCTCTATGGGCAATACTCGCAGGGCGGCGTTCCCGGCAAGATCGGCTACACGCTGAGCGGAGCCATCGCGGACCCGCTGAACAGCCTTGCGGCGTCCGATCTCAGCATCCCGGCAGCGGCAGGCACGATCGGGGCAGGTGTCCCACATTTCATCCAGTGCGGGTTCGGAAACGGGGCGTCATCGAGTCCGACGACCTACGACAGCATCCGGGCCTTCCGGCTCACGCTGAACAACCGGCTCTCGGCGCAGCCATCCGCGAAAAGCCGCACCGCGAGGATTTCGAACGGCTATGTTCCAGGGCCTTTGATCGGCTCTTATGTGATGACACAGTTGCTCGGCGCGACGCAGGCGATCCCGCTGGCTGCCGGCGTCTACCCCATTGAGATCCAGATCCCGACCGGGGATGGTTCCCACACGCTCCTGGTGGACCTGACGGTCTCGTACGATGCGGACTCGACGTCGGTGTCCCCGAACGACTATGCGCCGAACGTCGGGGCATACACGGTCTTTGGCACGAACAGCGTGAACTCGGCGTCAAGCTGGCCGATCAACACCAGCTATTCCTAAGCTTCCCGAAAATCTATCTAGGGGAGATGGTCACTTCTCCCCGGAGGTTCCATGCAAATCACGATACAGGCGGCTCAGGTCAGCCCCTCCCGGTGGGTGACCTTCACGCCTTCCGCCGATCTCAAGGACTACGACCCCGCAGTCATCACGGCCTGGGTAATCGAGTACAAGCGCCCGAATACAGGCACGATCATTGACGCACAGAGCGGCGTCGAGGAATTCGGCGCGAGGCGCAACCCGCAGGGCAACTATGTCAATCCGGCTACCGCCGCGATAGCCTACGAGGCGTCCTACGCAAAGGTGCATCTTATCTCGGTCGCTGGGCCGGAATTGTCCATCACTGGCGAGATCACCAAAGAGAAAGTCTATGAAATACCGATGGAGATTCTGACTGCGTTCGTGACGCGGACGGACCCGACCACGCGCGTTTCGGCGGGGGACATCCAGAGTTTAAAAGTGAAGCCTGCGGCGGACGACCCGACGCCCTAGCGGCGGGCTCCTGGGTCGATGCGTTTATCAAGACGGAAGCGGACCTGGAGGGCATCCATTCCTACCTCGCGCCGCTTCCCGCCGCAAGCTCCCGCGGCGAAATGCTGTACTGGGTCGCGGATCAGATGGGCGTCTGGGCAGGCGATCTCCAGGACATGGACCCCGTGGAGGGCGGCAAGTTCCTCGCCCTCTGCCAGTCGCTAGGTTCCAGCCGCACCAAATACCTCGAAGCCTTGATTCGGCAGATGTCCACGTTGATTTCAATTCTATCGCGTCCGGCAACCCCCAGCATATGAGGCTCTGTCATGATCTGGCATTGGCAATGGTCGAACCATAGACAATTTCTCGTGTCCATCTTTCTGGACGGCGAACCATTGGAGAATTGCTTTCTGGCGGACGATGAACTCGGAGTCGCGTATTGCCACGATTTGAAAGCACTCCCGCATGAGAAACCGATCCCTGGGAAATGCGCCTTTGTCCCGGTCGCCTTTGTGACCAATGAGTTCGGGGACCATAACGTCGTGCGCCGCACCGGCAAGGTGGAGATCCGGCGCGCTGTCTACGATGAGGCGGTCGGGGGCCGTTACGATCCGCTCGGACTCGACGGGTTCCGCAGCATTGAGGAAGCGTATCGCCTGACAGGGCAAGATGTCTCGGAAAGCAGTGCTGTGATTTCAGTGGCTCATTGCCATGACGAACGTGACGGCGAGCACCAGGCATGTGGGGATGACGATCAGCAGGGACACTACCAGCATGATCGGGAACGGCTCGTCGCTCTTTGAACCCTTCGGCACATATTCCGTGATGGCAGGGCCAATTGGGACGCGGAAACGACCGCCGCAACCAGGGCAATAACGCGCCCCTTCAGCGGGCCTCACTCCGCACCGGGAGCAGGTGAAGTACTTCACCTGCTTGACGCGATGGCCTTTCGGGGGATTTGGCTGGCTGGCCGTGCGAGCGCCACACCGGCTGCAAAACGGCATCCCAGGGGTGATGTTAGCCCCGCATCGTGGACAATCGCCAACTTGTGCCTTTCCCTGTGCGGCCTGGCATCGAAGGCATGGCCCCCCGTCAATCAAAATACTCCCGCACGCACGGCAGTTCGACGGGGCTCCTGATGACTGCTGTTTTCCGCAGTGCTGGCAGTAGCGGGCGTGATCCGGCGTATTGCCGCCGCAGCCCATGCACGGATGTATCCCCGCCGAGTGGCCTTCCATACCGCTATTGTACCAAAACTTGCGCACTTCCCGGTTAGCGTTTCCGCAGAGAGAACCCCATGGCGATTAATGACGAATCTCTGCTCGGCACGAGTGTCACGATCGATGCCACGGCGGCCCGGTCGGCTCTGGAAGCCCGGATGGCCGAGGCGACATCCGCTGCCACGGCGACAGGGGAATTCCCCGCCTTCGACAGTGCGGCCGTCGAGCAAAGCCTGCTTCAAGAGTGGGTCAAGGCCGGTCGCATGGGAGAACTCCGCACGGCCAAAGGCGCGGATGCCTTCACGGGGGCGCTGCAAGAGCGCATCGCGTCCGAGCAAGCGGCCTGGGCGCGTTCCCAGCAGGCATGGCAGGCCGAAAGCGTCACAGACCTCGTTCCCGTCAACCTGGACGAAATGCCCGGTGCGGGATTCGGGGGAGGAGGGGCTTTCGGAGGCGGCGGCTCCGGCAACGGAGGGTTCGGGGGAGGATCGGGCGGAAGTGACTGGGGGCCGGACGACGGCAACTACCCAGAGCGATCTGGTTGGCGTCCCGGGATGCGCGGCGAGCACTGGCAGCGGCAATACCGCGACTGGAAAGAGCGGCAGCCGGTCCCCGACATCCAGGAAGCGCAACTTGTCAACGATGACGATGTTATCGATACGACCTTCAATGTCGATGTCGAGCAGTCATGGCAAGACCGGCTGAAGAGCGCGTGGGGGAACAAGGCGTTTCGCACCACGGCAGGCTTTGCCGCAATGCAGTTTGGGCAGGAGGTGGGCTCGGCCATCGCCTACAATAACGGAGGCGAGTACCGGACGCCGGAAGAGGCTGATCGAAGTGCTTTAGGGGCTCTTCCTGGTGCCTTTGGGATTGCAGGCGCGGTTCTCGGATCGGTTGTTCCTGGGATCGGCACGGTCGCGGGCGGTTTGGCTGGCACCGGTGTCGGATCGGTTGTCGAGGGGGTGGGGGGCGCGGCTCTCGAGCGGTCCCAATACTCCCGCGAATCCGGGCAGGAACTCGCGGCGTCTCTCGGGGAAGCCGCCTCAAAAGCCAAGGAATTCTCCGAGCAGATCCAGGCAAGCGGAGTCGCCACCAAGGAGTTCTCCGAAGCGCTCGGAACTGCAGGCAGTGTCGGCAGCTTCGGCCCGAACACCGTCCCCGGCCTTACGGCTCTGACGAATTCCTTTGGAGAATTCTCGCAGCAGAACTATGGCGCGATCGCGGATGTCATCCAGCGCAATCCGATGCTGTATCAGTACGGGCAGCGACTCGCCAGTGGTGATATCAATTCGCAGGACATCGGTTCGCTGGAAATGGCGGCGGCCGACGATGCCGACTTCGGCACACTCCACACGCTCCAGCACGCCGCCCAGCAGTCCCAGCTCAAAGATAACCCCGACTATCAGTCCGCACATCAGCGGATGCGCGCTGGCGAAAACCCGTCCAGTAATTGGCTGGGCGCGTTTGCCCCGGGCGCGAACTTTCTGGCGAACTTCATCCCGGGCGCGATTGAGTCGCGTGGCATGGAGGGAGATCTTCCCGCCGATCCGATGGCTGCGCAGTCCAACGATATCGCCAACACCATGGCGAAGTTGCGTGGAGAGATCCTTCAATCCGGCACGCAGGCCGATGTTTCCCGCAATGCGCTGACGCTCACAGGATTGAATGGGAGCAGCCTTGGGGCCATCGAATCCGCCACCGGACAATACGCGAGCGATGCCGGTGAGGAGCGTGGATACCTGAACGACCGGGCCGCTATCTTGCAAAAGCAAGTCGATAGTGCGCGCAACGACACGGACCGGAACTACGCGCTCCAAAAGCTTGGCGAAGTCCAGCAGCAGATCGGCCAGATCGATCTCAATGTGGCGGGGAGTGAGAAGTCGCTCTTCGCCACCGAGACCGCAACGACCATCGGTGAATACGGAGTATCGAGTTCGGCGGGACAATTAGAGCTGACCCGCAGGCTCATGTCCGGTGGCCGCATCAGCGACCTGCAAGGCGCGGAGAATGAGATTCTTGGCACCCGGCGAGAGTCCGCGCAGTTCGAAATCAACACAGCCCGTTCCCCCGATTCCCTCCTGACGCCTCCTGAGCGGAAGCAGATGGAGGCGGGGGCGAATGCGGAACTGGCGCAGATCGCGCAGGAACAGAACGCATGGCGGTTCGCGGGTGTCGAGCAGAACATCCGCGGGGAACAGATCGGTGTACAAGGGGCAACGCTCGACTACCAGAAGGCGGGATACACCGGGAGCCCGACGGAGATCTTCGACGCGGCTCAGGATGCGGTGCGGAAGCTCACGAGCGAGTTCGATGATCTGACGCGCGCCATCCGGGACACGAAGGACGTCGATCAGCAGCAACAACTCGAAGCCCAGCGCAATGCCGTCCGGGGGCAGATCCTGGGGCTTCGGCATGAGAGCCAGACGAACCTTGACGAAGGCGTGGTGGCGCTCTCGGCGACGGGCGCGGCCCAGTCGGATATCACCGGCACGATCTCCCGAATCACCGGCGGTTCCGGCGCGTCCCTCCTCGATACGCAGCAGGCCGTCGCGGATGCCGTCGCGGAGAAGCGCCGCCTTGATGAGATGGCGGGGGATACCGCGCATTACAACGAGCAGCAGCGCGCCGATTTCCGCAGGCAGTCCGAGGGAATCGACCTGCAGAACATACAGCGCTGGGAGAACCAGGCTCAGTACACCCCCGATCCCGAACTCGCGAACCGACTTATCAACGACCAGGGCTCCCTCTACCGGATGGGGCGCTCGTTCATGACGCCCGGGGATATGAATTCGGTTGCCGGGTCGTACTTCCAGGATATCGGCAGCGAGCTTTCCGGGCTGAACTCTCAGGAAGATGCCCAACGCAAGGCAATGGGAGGTACCCTCCCGGAGTTCCTCACGAACCAATACGACAGCCAGCGCAACGCCTTGATGAACAAGCAGGTCGATGCGGCGAATGACTTGGCGAACCGGTTCGCGTTCCAACTTCCGGCCATTACTGTCGGCGGCACAAGCTTCGAGGAAGCCTACATGCCGAGCATCGCGGATCTTGCGGGTGAAGTGGAGGGCGTGGCGGCGCATTCAGCCCCCAATGTGCAGCAGATGCTTCAGATCGCAGGGGGGCGCAACCTGGGATTCACGAAGTCCAGCACCTTCGACGCTTACGAGAGCATCTTCGGCGGCCTCGGGACTGCTGGCAGTGACCCGGCACGGTCACAGCCTGGCAACAAGACGGCACAGGCGCTCGCCACCGTTCCGGGGGGCGGTTCGGGCACGCCTGTGGGCATTATGCCTGGTCCAAGTTCTTCGGTTGCCGGGTTGCATCCGTCGGCATATCCGATCGTCCCGGGGCGTGATACGGCCTATGTGGCCCATGGCGGCGGAAACCATGCCTCCGCGCATGTGCCGGACTCCGCGTTCCTTGCGCATGGGGGACACAATCACGCCTCTCTGGATGTGCCGGATGACGACTTCCTCGCCCATGGCGGCGGCAATCATGCCTCTGCCAATATCCCGGATTCGGCGTTCCTCGCGACTGGCGGTCACAACCACGCTTCGATGGACGTACCCGATTCGGCGTTTATGATCGACGCAACTCCGCTGGGACCTAGTGCTGCAGGTCAGGCGCCAATGCGCGTTCCCGTCTACGCGCCCGTTCATCCCGCCGCGCCATCGCACAGCCACACCCCGCCGCCCATGATGGCCCCTGGAGGCGCATCTTCCAGCCAGGACTCAGGATCGACGGCGACGATTACGATCAAGCTCGACGCGAGCGCGCTCAAGTCCGGCTTCGTGGAAAAGACGGTTACGGTCCCGGTCACGAACCAGACAGCCGGAATGGGGCGGTTCATGCCCGGAGCGCCGCCGTAGTACGGCCCCCTAATGAGAAAGGAAGCAAAGCCCAGGAAGCGATCTTCCTGGGCTTTGTCACACCATGGCTGACATCGGACTCGACTTTCAGTTCCTGGTGGACACGCCCGTCTCGGTGTTCGGACTGCAGAAGACCGCGCCGTACCTGCGACACGACCTTGCGGGCCTCTTCGGGGCTTTCGTGGGATCGGACAACATCGTCGCCACGCGGCCTGGTGTCCAGATGGCGGGTCTGCGCATCGTCCCCGAGGCGGGCGTGCTGATCCTGGAGTCTTCTCAGCAAAAGGTTCCGACGACGCTTGCCATCGTGAACTTTCCGTCCGGGAGTTCTTCGGACTGGCACGAGCAGTTCGACAACACGTCCGGCGTCACGGCCCTCGTGATGTCGAACGCGACATGGAACAACACGTTCGACGTCGCAACCAACGGCTCTCTGGACGCAAGTAGCTGTTTTTACGCGCGGATCGGACGCGGCCCCGCCACGACCCCCACGAGCGGCTCCAGCGTCAACGGCACGAACTACTTCACGACGTTAAGTGTTGGGGATCAGACACCGCCGTCGCAGGCTGGCGATGCGCGCCCCTTCAGCCTCTTCTTACTCGACGGGATGCCGCCATTTCTCCAGCAGGGCATTCCGAACCCGGACGGAACCGATACGTGGTACTGGGGGCCGTTCGGGTTCAACGGCATCGCGGGAACGAGCATTCGCGATTGCTCGAAGATGTTCGAGAACAACGGGCGCGTGGTGGAGATCGAATGGCTGCCGGTTCCAAGCTCCAACACCCTGGTGGTGACGATCAACAACGGCCAGGAGGTCCTGATCTTTCGTCCCGACAATTCCGGGGTTGCGGTCGGGACCGGTCTCACGTATGCCTACACGCAGAACCTGAACGTCGTCTCCGGGCCGCTTCGGATGACTGGACAGAACGGATGGGCGCAGTTTCAATATCTGCCCATGCAGTTCTCGGCCACCGGGCAACTCTATAGCGAGGAGATCGATCTTCCGTTCGTCTGGCAGGGAAATGGCGGCGTGTACCTGCCGGGGGCTCAGATCCCTGACGGGGCGGGATTCGTCGGCAGCATCTACCCGATGGATAATACCGGGATACGGGTCAAGTACTATATCGAGGTCGCCGGTCCCGACCCCGTGGATGGATATGTATCCATTTCGCCCGTCATCCCGGCGATCCAGATGCGCATCCCTCCTACCTACTACGTCAATGCGACCATCAGCGCCCCGGTCGATCTTTCCAGCTTCATCGGAGAGATCGAGGAGCATCAGTGGTACGACTACCGAACGGGCCTCGTGCGCTCCCAGCTCGGGGTCAAGTTCGACAACACGAACGGGAATTTCTCGGCCTTTGACGGGAGCCATCGAGCCTGCTCGTTCTCCCGGTGGCTGACCTATACGGGCGGCGGCGGCCTCATGCAGCCCTACAGCGCTCCGGTGCAGTTTATGACCGGATGGGCGGGGAACGAGGCGAGCATCTGGAAGGCCGATCCGCGCCGGGAATTCGATATCGTCGTCTCGGACAACTTCTTCCCGGAGGAAACGAAAGCCTGCGGGCAACTCACCTATGGCGACGGTTGGTGGATCAATGCTTGGCGGCGGTTCCTCTTCAACATGCGGGGCCGCAGCGATGCGTTCATCTCGGATGACTTCAAGCTCTTCGATTTCGGTCCAAACCCGCCGGACTGCAACGGATTCAAGCTGCCGCTTGGCGTGGCGACCGCGCCCAAGGTCGCGCCTCACCCCGAAAGCAAGTTCCTGGATGCGTTGATCGAACTCAACGACATGGATCACTCGATCCTGTTCAATGACCCCTGGGGAGTCGCGCAGATCATGCCGTACAACCCCGGGGTTTACGTGACGCCCTTCCGGGGCTACTTCAACTACTCGGAATCCGGCGACATCAATAACATCGACTTCGTGACCTCCATGTGGCGGCAGCGCCGCATCATGATCTCGACGGCAGACCGCCGAACGGGCGTGGGATTCTTCGGCCCCGACCCGAACGCGGGACGCATCCAGGGGACGTGGCTTAACGCCGACGACATCTGGCCCGGGTTCACCGGGAACGTCGAGGGGTTCGCCAATCCGCTCGTGAAGGTGTCGAGCTGGTTCATCGATCCGGTATTCACGGCCTACTATGCCTGGTACGCGCTTCAGAAGGTGACGCTCCCGGCCGTCTGGGAGTGGTGCCAGGGCGCATACCTCCCTGGACTGTTCGCACTCGACCGCTACGCCATCAACGATACCGGCAGCGACCTCAACGGGACCGTCTTCCTCAGCGCCGAAGACATCACGAACCGGTGGTCGTTCAAGGACCCGTCGGTCTTCGGATCGACCACGCGGGGACGCTGGCTCTACAACCTGTAGGCGCGGCCAGATAGGGGCTGGGCAACCAGCGGGCGAACACCATGACACTCATCACCCCGGCGAGCATAATCACGACATACGGCGACCTGTCGCGCCTCTTTACAGACCTCCTCACTGCGACGGACCTCGCGAACCTGCATTCCCAGATGGTGCTCTCGGATCTCTCAGCAGCGCTCGCCTTGACGGACCCGAGCCAGTTCGGCGCTCATCTGCCGTATGCGCAGGGTCTTACCAAGTCCGTCGGGTCCATCACGGCCGCCGGAGCACCCGCCAATGTGACCTTCGGCGGCGCGGGTGTCGGCGGCGGCAGCTTCGGAGCCGGAAACGGACTCTACAGCCGCGTGGGAATCTTCAGCGGCCTCTTCAGTTTCTTCGAGGGAGAACGCAAGGCCATCCTGACCTATGCGACCCTGAACGGCATCCCATCGATCACGAACCTGACGACCTACGCCCAGTATTACAACAACCCGTCGAACCCGGGCGGCTCGGCCTTTCAGGTGCTCTACAACCCAAACTTCGCGGCACTCTACTGGAACGCCTACAATCAGGGCCAATACCTCGACCCAAGTGTTGTTTTCGCCCCAGCCGGGATAATCTTAGGTCACTTCGCCATCACGGGCACCAACGCCGGGACGATCAGTAACAACGCCGCGACGAACTGGCCGAGCGCCAATGGCTATTCTGCTCCTGCTCCGACCAATACGGGTGGACAAGGAACCACCGATGCCGGAACCTGGAGCAGCCTGACCACATACACGGTTTCATCCGGGGTTCTTACGCCTGTCGTTCTTTACAATGGTGTCTACTACGTCGCCGTGGCGACTTCGACAAATGTCACGCCGGGAACAAACCCATCTTACTGGGTGGTGAACACGTTCGGGAACAATCGGTACCTTGGCGGCATGCCGATGCCCCAGGCATTCGCGCCGATCCTGAACCCTGCCTGCAGCATCACCACGACCATCAATGGAACCTGCGTGGTCACCGTGACGGCGCTGAATCAAAACGGCGTTTCCCATACCTGGACAGCCACCATCAGCAGCGCCACGGCAGGATCAATCATCAACCTATCTCCTTCAACGGGAGGCGACCGGATGAACTCAGCGGTGACGGCGGTTTCGATTGCCGGGACCGCGACAGCAGGGGCATTCGATATTGTGACCACCGCAGAGCGTGCCCTGTGATTGTAGTACCGAGCATGGAGTCAGCACTGTGACGCTCGTTAAAATCCAACCGGGGGGCAGCCATACGTTCGAGATTGATCCGCCGAACGTGGCGTATCGGCTCGTCGGGTTTTCTGCAACGAACACGCCGCCGAGTGATTTCACGACATGGGATCTCTATGGGTTCTATTCAGCGGCCCACTACACGCAGAGTTCTCCCGGGCCGTTCACGCTGACACAGACAGGAGATGGATCGCCGCTCTCGGGACCGCCGCCGTTTTTTGGGACGTCGCCGGTTATGCTGGAGATCGCTGCGGACTCGACAGCCGATATCGATTACTGGGGCGGAGACTTCCTCGGCTACACGGGGCTCTCCCAACTATTCTTCAGCGACTACTATTTCCCGGCGCTGCAGGTCACGAGCAGTCCCGACCCACGGGATGCCGACAGCGCAATCCAGGCGTCGTTCCCCCTGGCGGTCGTCACGGATTTCAGCGTTGCGGCGACGGCTTCGACAATCAATGCCGGGGATAGCGTAACCCTGACCGTGACGCTCGCGAAGGCGGCTCCGTCCCACGTGCGTTTCTGCGTGACCCTCACGGCTCCATCGGTCATCACGTCCGATGGCACTACCAGCACGATGACCCCGGTGACGAGTTCCTCATTCATCGTCGTCGGGGCCGGGCTGACAACAGGATCAATCACGTTCTCATCGTCAGCATTCGGACCGGGCGCCATCGGGGCGACGACGACGGTCTATGTGGTGCCGTCCGATAACTCGGTTTTCGCCGGTTCGATTTTCGTTGTTGACGAATACCGGACGGCCGCAATCACGATCCTGACGCCCACGCCGCCTCCGTTCAACCCGGGTGGCCCCGGCGGCCCGTATTACGCATTCAGCTTCGCGCTCGCCGGGACCATTGGATTGACCACCGGGGGCGGGAATCCGCGCCTGTACGCTATCGTGGCGCGGGCATACAGCCAGATAGGCTCCAGCCCGCTGAACGTGGTGTCCACGGCGGTTCGGTGCGTGTCGTCGCCCGATTTCGGCGAAACCTTCCTGCCCGGTGTCGATATCGGGGCAAAGGATTCGTCTGGGACTGCGATCACGGACAATTCGGCACTGGAGATCCTGACTCCGCTCGTTCTCTCCGTGATGCCGTCCGGGACACTCTGGGTCAACGGGTCGTCTTATTCCGTTTCGCTCGGCAGAACCTACTGGCAGGCCGGCATGCGCTCAACGAATGGCGGTCGAACCTGGACGACCGCGAGCATGAGCAACAGCCACACGGTGACCGGGCCGAGCAACGGTACGACCACAAGCTACTATGCTGCTTCCCTCCCCGGCGTGGCCGATGGAACCCTGAATCAGAATGGGTTCTGGGTGAGCAGGGGTGGGTATGAGGGCACGAAGGGCGCGGGGGGGCAGGCAGGGGGAGCTTACCGGGTTCTCAAGGCATGCGCGCCAACCACGGGAGGTCATCCCGGAGTGGCTGAAACCCTGGATGACGGCGATACCTGGACGATGCCGACGGATATGCCGACGAGCCCCATCTATTCCCTGATGGCCCCCGTGACGCAGCCGATAGCGTGGCGCGGCGGCTCGACCGACGGCATCTGGTATTCGACTGACGATTACCAGACGATCTCAGGGATTCACGTTCTCATCGATTCGACCTTTGGGGGCAGCTTCAAATCGGTGATGTCTGCGGACAACGACGTCCTGTACCGGATCACGACGAGGAGTTATGCCGGTATCCGGCAGCTCGTGTTCCTGGTGAACCGGAATGCAGTCGGGCGTTACTACAGTTTGAATGGAACGAAGCAGGTGCCTGTGTGGTGGAGTTCCTCAAAGGACGGCGCGAACCTGCTGCCCGTCATGGTTCCTGACCTGAACGCGCTTCTCGTGTGGCAGTGGAAAGGCAAAATCGTCATCATGGCGCAAGACCAGTACGACCAGAGTGTCATTCAATGCTATGTGAGTGATAACGAAGGTCAATGGTTTCGCAAGACCGTTCATTCTGCCGACGCCGGGATGACATGGTTTCCTGATTAGCTGATTAAGAGGACTCGATGGCGAACAGCAGTGGAGTAATCGGCGGTCCTGACCTCAATTCCGGGATCATGGTCCCGGCGATTGGCGGCGGGGGTGGAGGAGGTGGCGCAACCGTGCCCGCGCTGGCGGGAGATACCCCGGTTCTGCTTTGGACCGCCGACAGCCGCCCCACGAATGCCCAGGTCTTTCCGGGGCCTACGATCTTCGGCACCTCCGCACCGACCAACACGGCCTACTACTGGGGCGATACGACCACCTCCCCGTCGGTCCTCAAATACTACGACCCGACGCTCTCGACATGGATTCAATTCAATGGATCGGGTGGTGTCACGCTTCTCAATGGCAGCGGAGCGCCGACCAGCACCCCGGCGAATGGAACCTATTACATTGACGTCGGGGGCGGCGCGACAAACGGTCAATTCTGGCAATACCAGTCAGGAACCTGGGTGCTTCTGACCACCATCGCGGGGGCGGCTGGAGCGAGTGTGACTGGGCTCGGAGCCTGGGCAAGCGGTACGAGTTATGTGGTCAATGATCTCGTGTCGTACGGGGGAGGATCGTATCTCGCGGTCGCATCCTCTACGGGCGTTACTCCGGGAACCGATCCGACCAAATGGATGCAGATCGCGGCACCGTTCCCCTACACGCTGCTCGTGGATGGATCGGATACGACCCCCGGAACACTGGCAGTAAAATTGCCGGACAATGGATTCTTCGCCTGGTCGATCGGCAGTTCCGGTGGCAATGAAACATACAATCTGACCATCTCTGCACAGAGTGCGAATACGTTTCTGTGCGGTCCGGCGAGTGGTTCGGCGGCGGCTCCTACTTTTCGCGCTCTGACTACCGCCGACATCCCTTCGCTTGCCGCCTCGAAGATCACGACGGGGCAGATCTCCCTTGCGCAAGGCGGGACTGCGGCAGACCTCAGTGCGACGGGTGGCCCGGGGCAATTCCTGAAGCAGGCATCGACCGGCGCATCGGTGCAGGTGGCTGGCATCGTCTCTGGGGATCTGCCGGTCGCCACGACGTCGGCTTTCGGCGCGGTTAAGCCGGATGGCTCGACAATCACGATCAGTGGGGGTGTCCTCAGTGCGCCCGGTGGGGGCGGAGGCGTTACGGCGAACGCGGAGGTGACGGGGAATTCGAATGCTCCCGACTATGCCCTGACCGGCAGCTTGACGACGATCCAGCCTGCAGGCTGCAGTCCATTGGGGTTGAACCTCGCTACCGGAAAATATCTCATCATCGTAACACTCGCGGTGTCCGGTGCGACTGCAGGAGACCAGATTGAGGCCCAGGTCTATAACCAGACGGCATCCGTTGCGTTCCTGACCTCCCTTCAATATGTCCAGATGGTCGGAACCGGGGAGGGTGAACTCGAACTGACATTTTCCGTGAATGTTGCCTCAACAAGCCAGTTGGTCATCCAGGCGGCGAATACGACCGCAGCGCGCGGCGTGGTGAAGCTGGCGCGCTCGAAGATCGATGCGCTCCAGATCGCAAGTGCGTCAACGAGCATTCCACAAATCGTCACGGCCTCATTTACCCCGATCTATGGATTGTCGGGCACAACGGTGACGCTGAACGGTTATGGTTTCACGGGTGCGACATCGGTGGTCATCAACGGAACCGCTGCTTCGTCTTTCACGGTCGTCAGCGACACGCAGATCACGGCGACTGTCCCGACGGAGACGCCAGGAACCAGCGGCCCGATTACGGTTACCACGGGCGCTGGAACCGCCACCACCCAGGGATACTATTACTACCAATCGAGTTCACCGATCGGCATCAAGGGGTATGTTCTTGGCGGTATCGCGACCGGCGGCATCGCGGAGGCGCTGGGAAACAAGACCGTTTTCAGCACGGACACCACCAGTGCCGTGACCTCCGCGAACCTTGGGTCCGCAACCAGGTCCTTGGGCGCGGTTGGCGATGGTGGCACGAACGGATATCTTGCGGGCGGCACGACCTCTTATTCAGGCACCGCTCCCGTGAGCACGATGTACCAGACGTTCGGCGCGACCGATACGACCTCAACATCCGTCAACTCACTGCCGACCGCACAGGGATATTTCACAGGAGGAGGTCTCTCCGACCGCAGTACGACCGGTTACCTACTGGGCGGCATCACGTCGGGATCATCCGCGAATGCCGTTGCGACAGGGTTCACGATTGCGCTCAGCTCCGGGACGCCATCAGCAGCCGCTTCCTCCCTCAACCTCTCGACAGCGCGGCTTGATGGCGGCTACCTGAACGCGAGCACCTGGGGATACATAATCGGCGGCGCGTCGAAGATTTCGACGCCAACCTATTACGCGATTGGCGACAAGGTGGTGTTCTCCACCTCGACCACCTCCGCAACATCCTCATCAAACGCGACGGCATCCGCAAACTGGGGCACAGGGAATTCCGGGGATGGGAGCACGAAGGGATACCTGATGGGGAATTTCACCAGTTCCACCTCTGTGACCGCGATCGACAAGACCGTCTACAGCACAGATACCACCAGCGCGCTTTCTGGGGTGCTGAGCACGGCCCGGGCGACCGGCGGTGGACTCACTGATAGTTCCACGAAAAGCTACATGATTGGCGGCGCATCTGGCGGCGGCGGCACGAGCGCTGACGCGACGGCCGACAAGATCGCCCATTCGACCGATACCGTCGCGGCTGTTTCATCCGCTAACCTGGCGACCGCAGTGTTTTCCCCTGCGGCATTTTCCGATTCAGGGATCTGATATGGACTTTCACGAGATTGAGAAGATAGAGTGTGCGGTTGAGGGAATGAAAGGCGCATTCGCCCAAATCCAGCAGCCGCGCAGTGATTACCAGATTGAGCATTTCGTTCTGGGGCAGCACCACACGGGGCCGCGCCAGTATATGCAGTGCGTGCTTGAACTCCAGATCAAGTACTTCAACATCCGCCGCGCCAAGCTGGCCTATGAGGAAGTCTTGCTTGATATACAGGATATGACCGAACTGGATAGTCCGCGAAACCAGATCGCACTCGCCCGCAAGCAGGTCGATCTCGAAGAAGCGGAACTCGGTCTCCTTGGTGCGTTCCGAGAGTTCTGGACGCTGTTCCGGCTCTGGCAGGCGTTTCCCCGCCAGTATTCGCACGCCGAACTGCAGGCCGCCGAGACCGCATACTGGCACAAGCGGCTCATGACGCAGGCGGAGCATGACCGGGCTGCTACCGGGAGGATCGGAGTCGGCAACCTGGAGGCTATTCGGCAGGCAGGCGGTCAGTGCACTCTTCAGGAAGATGGTCGTATGGAATATGCCTTCCCAGTCCCAGAAGTCAGCTTGATATCCTGAAGGTCCGGGGTTCTCCGCCGCCCTCGGCTTCGTTTCACGTAGGCGCGGACAGGGCTATCGATGACGTAATATGTGATGACCGCAAAGGTAAGGCAGCAAGCGGCCATGACGGCACCGGAATGAACGTTGAAGCCTCCGCACATTTCCAGGATAGGAATGTGGACGACGTAAAGCGGAAATGAGACATCGCCGAGCCACGTAAGAACCTTTCGGGCGCGCAAGCTCATGCGAAAACTGCGGGCATTCCAGAGCACGTATGCGGCAGCGGCAATCAAGACCGAGCCAAATTGCTCCCGAGAGGGAAGGTCGCAGGCGAGCGCAATGGCGACGATGATTACCGCCGCCGTGTTGCGCATCTTATCCCGGAACCGGTAAAGCGCGAATCCGGCGACAAATGCCCACGAAAGCCCGATGAGCGCTACTCCGTGGCTGGCGTGAGAGTACGGCGTGTGGCCGAATCGGTTATAGAGAACGAAGGCGGCTGCGGACAGAGACCCCATTACGGCGAGGTGCGATGCCTTGAGGCGTGCGAGAGCCGGAGAGACGACATAGAGCCACGCTTCGACGTTCAGGGACCACAAAACGCCGTTCCCGGGGAGCATCCCCATGGCGATCCCCTGAAGGAACACGAGCGAAAGCGCAAACTCCCGGGGCTGCGGGAACTCTCCGAACCCTCCATCCGGCACAGGGTGAAGGAATAGAAAGATCCCGGCTGGCACGTAGGCCAGCAGGAGGGCGAACAGGTAAAGCGGGTAGATGCGCCAGAAGCGCCGCTCGTAGAAGCGCCCTGGGTTCGGATCGCGTTCCAGCGAATGAGCCATGCTGTATCCGCTAATCGCGAAGAATGCAATGACGGCGATGAATCCGTCCAGCTTCCCAAACATCGCGACGGGATCGGAGTGGCCCACGTAGACGCCCATATGGTAGCACATGACGATGCACGCCAGCACAAACCGCATGCCGCCCAATACGGCCCACTCATCGCTTGATTTCGTGTCCGCTGAGGCTGCCAAGTGTACTGGATTATCTACAACCGCGTTGGTTCCCATAATTCCATCCATTCTGGCAGATTGGACACTGAATATCAATATTGGTTGCGCGCATATCAACGCTACGGCTGTTCACGTTGCCATTCTAACACACAGACACGCTGGGGACAATCAATCCACGGTAAAATGAACCATGGATACCGAAAATACTTTGCTGTCTCCCAACCGGCCCAAACCACAACCCCTCACCACAGAGGAAGCCACCCGTATCATGGAAGGCTTGAAGGACGGAACCCTGGTGCTGCTGCCTGACTTCTCCCTTTGCGGCAATCTCTACGGTATGTCCGTTTGTCCGGCGAGACAGCCCGAAACGGAAGGTTGACCCATGGAACCAACGTCCCGAATGCGGATCACCATCACTCCCGACTCTAACGGCTGCATCAAGATCGTAGACACTCTCGTCTCGCGATCACAGTGGATGGAAGCCATAAACACATGTGGTAGTCGCGCCTTCGGGATACTCCCCTATGGAGCCATCATCAGCAGTTACGAGATGCGCTCTCCCAAGAATGGACCGCTGACGGAATCCCTTACGCTCTGGATCATGGCTCCCCATGGTTTCGTCCCGGAAGGCTCAATGTCTGCCGTGCAGCAATTCGGATGGCCTCCATTGGTCCCCGACAGGCCGATGATATGGATGGATGGGCTTACCATTGATGAGGCTGTCCAAAAAATCACGCAAGGGTTCGCCGAGGCGTCCGCGATGCCGGTGTCGCCCGAAACCAGGGAACAGGGCGGCCATACCGTTGCGCTGGATGGAACTCCCCTGACTGCGGAGCGGGTTGATGAGACGCTGAAACGTCTGTTGGAACCATAGGTCCATGGACTCATTAACGGTATCGTACTTGCTGACAGGTGCATCCGGTGTAGTGACCGTCGCGATGTTTCTGGTGCGCCCATCGCGCAAGAACCGCCCGACCCCTGAGACCTCTCCTTTGGATATGGTCGTGCCTGATCCGGTGATTGGCATCCTGCAGACCTTCGAGGCGATCCCGGCATCTGAACTGCCTGAAATGTTCCGGGATTTCGAGGAAGCGGCCGAGGCGCAGGATTTGAGACGGCTCCAGGACGTGATATCGGATTGGTCCGCAACGGGTGAGATGCACGCCTCAGAGTGGCGAAAGGCAGTCGTTCCATGACAATCCGGCCTCCCATATCCAGCCTATTATTCGCGAGGCCATCGTTCCTGGAAGGTGTTGCCCGTATCTTCGACTTCGGGGACACTCTCTCGGAATATAACGAAGCGATCGATGGACCGCAAGCCGACCGGCTGGCGCTGATGGCCGATGCTGCGGCAGTGCGTCGGGATATCGAAAAGTCGCGACGGCAGATGACGGGGTTTACAAATCCCTTGTAAACCCCGTCCGCAAAGTCCTATCTGGGGACGGCAGCCTTAACGCAATGATTGCGGCCGCCGAATCTTGGGATCTCCTGTTGACATGAGACCTCCTCACGGACGAGATACATTCTTTTTGAGAGATATTTAGATAATGGCGAAGGAATCGTAGCGGCCGACCGAGAACCATGTCGCGCCACCGTCCGAAAGATTTTCGCGCCGAATCAACGCGAAATGCCGTATCCTAGGGTATAGGCAAATCTGAGGAGGTGAGTCTAACATGGAGGAAAACACCGTGCTAAGCGAGGAACGCAGTTATTACGAGGAGTCTCTCCCGGACTGGCTGACCAAGTATGCTGGGCGCGTCGTGTTGGTCAAGGGGCGTGAACTGATCGGGGTTTACAATACGGACGAAGAGGCGCTGACGGTCGGAGCTCAGAAGTTCGGGCTGACACCGTTTCTCGTCCGTCGCGTGGAACCCGTTCGGCAAGAGGTCAGCATCCCGGCCCTGACACTGGGGATTCTACGTGCCGATATTCCATACGCAGATCCAAGGCCAGGGTGTCCAGCCTAACGGCCAAACAGTCAACCTGCCCCCGCCGATTCTCATGCAGCAGCGCGGCCCCGTTGCGCAGGTGTCGGTCGGGATTGCTCAGGTCTACGCTCAATCCCTGACGGCTGCCGGAACCCCGGTTCCTGCGCCCGTCTCCGGTTGGGCGTTGATCGACACCGGAGCGTCAATGACGTGCATCGATGACGCGATTGCACAGAAGCTCGGGCTTCCCGCAATCGACAGGGCTAAAATGGCCTCGGCGTCCCATGCGGGGACCGAATGCAACGTCTATCCAATCAGCTTCAATATCATCGGGCTTCCGATACAGATGGAACTCCATCGTGCCATTGGGGCCAATCTTCAATCACAGGGGTTGGCGATGCTGATTGGACGTGACCTGCTGATGCGCTGCACGCTCCATTATAACGGCCTCACGGGTGAGTTTACCATCGCCATGTGACGCTTGCCGACTAATCCCAAGATGTTCACAACGGCCACAGTCCTGCGCAGGACTGTGGCCGTTGTGTTGAGATAATATCTGACTTGAAAGGCTCTGGCTTCGGCTGGGCCTTTCATTGTTTTCAACGCCGCTTGGCCGCTCCTCCACCCGAGGCAGCGGCTTTTTCTATGCCTGGAGGCTCCATGGCATCCTTCACAACATCGCCCGTCGTCGTGGATACCAACGTCAGCACCGTCATTGCGCTGACCGGTTCGGGCACATCGTGGGTCAACGGCACGACGACGTTCACGATCTCGGGCGTCTCCGGCGCATCGATTACGGCGCAGTCCGTCAGCAGCAGCACGGTCGCGTCGATCACGGTATCAGGGGGTGGGAACCTCGGGACGGCGACGATCTCGGACGGGACGAACTCTGCGACGATCATCCTGGTAGCGTGGCGCCAGATCCTTGACGACAACTTCCACAGGCCCAACACGACGGCGGGCAGCGCGAACTCCACGTCGGCGGTGCAGAACGCCTGGACGGACGTGCACGGAAGCGTCTACAGCATCTCATCGAACCAGCTTCTCGTCACGCCTTCGGGATCGAACAGCTACAAGACGAACTACCTCCTGCGTCCGAGCGCCGAGGCGGTCCAGGACGGGCGAGTCCAGATCTACTATACGCCGTCCGGGTCCAATGCGCCGACCATTTACACGTGCCTGCGGTGGCAGGACAACAACGACACGTTCTACGCGGGCGTCAACGCCTTCGAGACCGGCGCGGGAAGCATCCAGTTCGTCCTCTACGCCTTCGTCGGCGGCGTCCTGAACACCCTCGCCCCCCTGGTTGGTACGAACTCGTTCACCCCGATCGCCGGGCACCAGTTCATCGTAGAGGCATCCGCAGTCGGGATCAACCCGACGACGCTGCAGATCATCGTCACGGATGTGACGTCATCCACCGTCGTCGCCAAGGCGTCGTACTCCTACGCCGTGTCGAACTCCCTGCAGGGCAGCGGTCAGTTCGGCATGACGGCGTACAACAATAACGGGTCCACGCCTTACTCTCTCGATGAGTTCAAGACGTTCTACAGCGGGACCGCTGGCCTCACGATCTCCCCGACGAACCTCTCGCTTTCGGGCGGCACGGCCAGCATTGCCGTTACGGGCGCGGGGACGGCTTTCTCGGGAAGCCCATTCACACTGACCAACGAGGGGAGCGCGACCGCGAGCCTCGTCTCCCAGTCGGTCAGCAGCGGAACGGCGGCGAGTCTCTCCGTCAATCCGGGGACCGTGCCCAACGCGGCGCTTATCAAGGACACGAACTCCGGGGCCTTCACGGTCCTGCAGCTTCTCGGCTCCGCGATCACGGCGTCTCCCGTGCAGCTCATTGCAGGGAGCGGGAACCAGACCGTGACGCTGACGGGCACCGCGACGAACTGGACGGCGGGGACACCAGGCACGCCGACGTTCACCATTGCGGGGAGCGGCGGCGCGTCCGGCTACTCCATCGTCTCCCAGGTCGTGAACTCGACCACCAGCGCCACGCTGACAATCAACCCGGGTACGACCGGCGGCACGCTCACGATCACGGACCCGAGCACGGGCTCGACCACGACGGTCCGGTCGATGTTCCTGATCGGGGTGACCGACACGAACCTGTATGCCAGTCCCTACAGCTGGTTTTCGGACGGATCGGGGTCCCTCCAGTCGAACAACGTGCGCGCAAGTTCGACGTATATCAAAACGACCGGCGTGGGAAGCTACATCAAGCTCGGCTGGACCGGCACGGACATTCAGCTCGTGCCCGCCGTCAACCTGGCCGCCGGAGCAATCCGGTATGCGATCGACGACCTGCCGTACCAGGACCTTCCCAGCGCGACGAGCGGGGTCGCCACCTCCCTCGCGACGGGGTTAACGCAGGGGACGCATACCGTCTACCTTCTGTACAATTCGGACAACGGCAACGGGGCCGACCGATGGACAACGCCCACGGACTTCGTGTCCGTCACAGGGTTCTATGTCAACGGCGCGTCGTCGGCCCCCACGCTCAATACCAAGCGCGGTATTTTGTTCTGGGATTCATATGGGGAGGGCAAGAGCCTGGGTGGTCCCACGGGGACGGCGACCGTCTCCGATCATTCGCAGAGCGCTGTCCTGGGGATCATGAACAACCTCGGCACGGAGTACGGCGCGGTCGTCTACGCGGGGCTGGGCTATAGCGTCACGGGCTTGGATAACGTCCCCCCCGTTTATACTCCTTCCAATGACAGCCAGACATCCTGGAACAAGTTCTGGGCAGGACAATACAGGCTCTACAGCAGTGGGGTGCCCTCATCGGGTGGTCTTTACAGTCCCGCGCCGGATTACATCCTCGCATTCCACGGCACGAACGATAAGAGTTCATCGGATGCGACCGTCACCGCAGCCGTCTCCGGCTGGCTGACCGCGCAGCGCGCCGCCTGCTCGACAGCGAAGATCCTCGTGTGCATCTGCCCGAACGGCAGCAAGGCGAGCGCCGTCACGACGGGGTTTAACAATTACCAGACGGCGACCCCGGACAGTAAGGCATTCCTCATCAATATCGGGGTTCAGCCGGGCCTGGCGGGGAACGGCTCGGCGACAACCCAGAGCGCGGACGGACTGCACCCTCGCAGCAACGAGAATGTGCTGCTGGCATCGCTCTACACGTCGGCCATACAGGTGGCGATCACGCCGCCGACCGGTTCCAGCAGCCGGGGCGTCTCACGGCAGCTCAAGAGAAGCAGGTAACACGCTCCGGCAAGCGGCTGATTTACGGACGGTCCATGTGGGCTTCAGGAGGAATCGGTGACAACGATCATTTATACCGTCGCCGTGCGCGATAGCACGATCACGACCGGGGACAACCGGAAAACAGGACTTTCGCTGAGTTTCACGCAGTTCAAGAAGCTCAGCGACGGCACGAACGTTTCCCAGCCCTCCATCACGGAGATAGGACTGGGGCAATACAAGTTTAGCTACGACGCGGAGGCAAACGGCGAAGTTTCGTGGCAGATCGATGCGACATCGGCCCTCGCGAATCCCTCAGACCGCTATATCGATGGAACCTGCGTCCTGGACAGCTCGCGCATCGTTTCCGGCATCAGCTCGGCCGGACAGGTCGCACTTTCGGCGGCTGAGCATACAGCCATCTCGGGGACGGATGTCCCGGCCGGGCTCACGGCACAGGGATTGACCTCGACACGCGCGGGCAAGCTCGACAACCTCGACACGAGCGTCTCGGGAGTGGGGACTGCGGCCGCATCCGCCGCCGCCAGTGCAGCCACGGCCGCCAGCGCAGCCACCTCAGCGGCATCAAGCGCCGCCACTGCGGCCACTCAGTCAACGAGTGCGGCTTCGACATCCGCAGCAATCAAGGCGAAGACGGACAATCTGCCGGCGTTTCCGGCCTCCACATCCGATGTGCAGCCGACAATCGTTGTCCAGGGGGATTAGCCATGGGCCAGACGCTCTCCATCATCGTCAACGACACGGTATCGGTCACCCTGACAGCCGCCACTCTGACGGGCACGCAGGGCAGTTATGTCTATGGCCCAGTCACGGCCTCGATCTCACCCACTGGAGCCGCCACCGTCCACAGAATCTCTTACGAACTGCCGGATCAACTCCCAGTCGGGATGAGTATCGGAGCCATCTCGGATCAATGGAACTGGCTGAGAAATGGGATCGCACGATCGGCGACCACAAGCGACACCATTGTGTCTCCGTTGTCACTCACGCCGCCACTTACTGCCGCACTTGTGGGCAACGGCCAGTTCGTCTGCGGAGATACTGGGGTAGCCTATCAGGCCGTCTTGACCGACGGCACAGGCAGTCCCGTGGACCTCAGTACCGCGACCGGCGGCTATTTGCATATCCAGTATGCCGATGGAACATTGGCGCTGACAACAGCCGTGACGATCGCGGATCAAACCGTGGAATCAAACTTGGGGCTCGTCAGTGTCCCCGGGGTGGGGGCCACGCTGACCCGTGCTTCTCGCGCGCTTCATGAGGTCCGCATGGAGTTCAGCGATGGTTCCTTCAATACCTTCAAGGGAACGGCCTTGATCCAAATCCTGCAGCCCTACACAACTCCATAGAGCCGGGATTCCCGCCGCAATCCATCCACGGCAAAAGGTCTATCGATTCGCACATTGATAGACCTTTTGTGTAGAAAGGGGCGACTATGCCCGAATATGTACCCAAGATCCCTGAACCAAGTGAAGAGCAAATCCGTACCGCACTGGTCAACCTGATTGCCCACTACCATAATCCAGTCAGAGTGTATGCCCCTGCAGCATACTCCGGGGCAGCCAAAATCCTGGATGTGCCGGTTCACTGCACGTGCACCAAAACGACGTTCATAGAGTGTTCTACTGGCCGGTTCGACCTATCAGGCAATCCCGCCTAAAAATGGGATCAGTATAGATTAGCCTTTTCCCCTCGTACTACTTGCCGGTCGCCACCCTCGGCCACCTGGCACCATCTTGGGATTTTACTTCTGAGCGCCCCCGCCAGTGTGCTTGAACACCCTGACGGAGGCTGACGCGGCTGCTTTGAGCGAGCAGACGCGCTGACACGAATTTACCGTAAATATCCGTGATCTCTCCAGGATATTTTGCGCCTACCCTTACAATCGCGTCAGGGCATTGCTCACGCCCCGCCGCCACTACCCTTCCCGCGCCCGTTACCCGCGCATCATTGCCAATGTTGAGTATAGGTGGTCTTTCCTTCCGGCCGCACATATTCACATCGGCTTGAAAGGACTTACCCCGATGAACCCGAGTGACCGCGACCTGATCGCCGCCCTTCATGCGAACACTGCCGCGTTCCAGGAAAATACCGCCGCCACAAAGGCACAGACCACCGGGCACGCCGAACTCAAGGGATCAATTGACGATCTCACGGCCACGGTGACGGACCTGCGCGTCGATATGGCGGCCGTCAAGGGGCGTGTGGATGTCATCGAGAGCGGCGAACGACGCCGGTTCGCTTTCTTTATCGCTATCCTGGGACCGTTCGGCGGCTGGCTGGCCGCATGGCTCGCCAACCACGGATTCCATCCTCACCCGAATCCGCCCGGTCGATAATAGCTATCTTTCCGCAATTCTCAATCTCAAACACACACTCCCAAGGAGAAACATCATCATGGCAGATCCTATCTGGCTCGAAGACCAGCTTGTCGGCGTCAAAAAAGGTCCCGACCTAGCGAAGAAACTGAACTCCATCCCTGTCGTCGGGCAGGTCGTCCAGACCGTCAACACCGTGGTCGGGCTCATTCCGGCCAATGTCACCACCACCGTCGAAACCACGCTCGACGCCGCCGCCCTCACCGAGATCCGCAAGATTGCGGCAGGCGTGATTTCGTTCATCAACCAGGAACTCACGGCAGCCGGTCTTCCCGCGAAGGACGACGCCGTTCTGGATGCTGATCTGGCGGCTTACCTGAAGACCCTCACGGGAGGTCAGGTGGATATCACCAGCCAGTTTCCCGAACCCGGAGCCGTCGGCGCCAATGCCGCTGGAGAGTCTGGCTCCTCCGATCCATCCGGTGACGGCAGTTCCGCGATGGGGCTTAACGCCGGGGCGACCGATAATCCCACAGTGGACTGAGGCTACCATGAACTTCATCAAGGGCTTCTTCAAGAGTCACCATGCGGCCCTGCTTACGATCTGGGGCGTCGTGGTGGTCTTTGCACAGAACGCCATCACCCTCTACCAGAAGACCGGCCATATCAGCATGACCGATCTTCGCAGTATCGCCATTGCGCTCATTCTCGGCTACATGCGGTCCCCCAAGGATAAACCCGCATCGTAGCGCTTACCCGTTGAATCCCTGGAGCCTGTTGAGTGTAACAGCTTGACAGGCTCCAATGAATCGCAATTATATTTTCCACCACGAGGAGAATTGACATGGCTGAAAATATGCCTGTTGCTGACACCGAAACATCTGTTGTGCTGTCGGACGGACGGACACTGAAGACTATCACGCATCCCGATGGGAGTGTGACCGAAGAGTATTTTGGCACTGATGGGAAGTTGCAATTTCCCGTTGTTACGGAGAACCCGGACGGAACCCGAGAGGTGGCGTCATGATCCCTGTCGAGCAAACCCGCACGGAAATCGGCTTCGGCAACTGCTGGCAAGCATGTCTCGCAAGCATCTTCGAAGTGCCACTCTCCGAGGTGCCGGACTGGAATGCGCACGGTGAGAAATACTGGGGCGATGAGTATGACCGATGGCTGGCTGAGCGCAATCTCTGCATGATGGAAATTGCCGTCGGCCACGAAGAGACAACCGTGCGCACTTTCCCAGGTTACTACATCATGGCCGCCCGATCACCGCGATTCAGCGGCACCCATGCGGTCGTTTGCCATCAAGGGAAGATCGTCTGGGACCCGCACCCGCTGCGTGAGATGGGAGTCGGGGATGCCGTGGACTACACCTTCTTCTGCCCGCTCGATCCCGCGAAATGCACGGTAATACCATGAACGGAATCATTGCGGCTACGTGGTTCGGGTTTGGTGTGTTGTTCGTCGCGCTTATCTGGTCATTTCGTCGGCCGTAAGGAGTCGCAATGTCCGTAACAACAGAATCGATCCGATGGGTTGGGCAGGAAGACCCTCTCGGCTGCATAGTGGCTTGTCTCGCCATGTTGACCGGCAAGCCATATTCGGTCGTTCGCACTGAGATCAAGTTCGACGGAAACGCCGTGAGTGCCTACGATGAGCAGGAATACCTGAACGCCAACGGCTACCGTTTCCAGACCGCGATCCGTTGGGCTGGAGGCGAGAAGTTCCGCTGGTATGGCGATGGTGAGTGTCCGTTCACGGGATGGCCTCCGCCACCCTGGGCAGACCTGCATCTTTGCTCTATCATGGTGAACCCGACGTCCATATTCGGCCATCGCGTTATCATACTGAAAGACGGTACCGTTCTTGATCCGCTGACGCCGGACCCGAAGCGCCTCACTGATTATGCGGGCGTCTACCGAGCCGAATCCCTGGAGCGCGATCCAAAACAAGATTGACCCTATACCGGAGACCGCCATGTGTTATCAGCACCGGCGGCAACGTGGCCTCCTTCTATACCAACTCTTGCTCATTCTCGCGGCGACGATGCTCGCCGCCGCAATCCTGTTTCCCGCGATTGTCGGTGATGCCGCCCATACCGACCTTTCCGGCTATTGACCCGCCTTTTTTGATGCTCCATCCTGCCTTTTGAGGTGCCGTATGCCCCTGAACCCTGCCGATGACCAGACCATCTACATTGCAGGCCCCATGACCGGATTGCCGAATTATAATTTCGACGCCTTCAATTCTACGGCGGCCAAACTCCGGCACGAGGGATTCCATGTCTTGAACCCTGCGGAGACGGATGGCGGGAGTACTGCTCAATCCTGGGGTTACTACATGCGTAAGGCACTCAGGATGCTCGTACAAGCCGACGTGGTGGCCCTGCTTCCCGGTTGGCGAAACAGCAAAGGCGCTCAAATCGAAGTCTATGTCGCCCGCGCTCTCGATATGCCGTTGGTAGATGCCGAAAGACTGGAACCGATCAAGGACACTCCTGAACCCTGTGAATCAATCTTGCAGGAGGCACAGGGGTTGGTTCATGGGAATCGGGGAACTGCCTACGGGCATCCTGCCGAAGACTATGCCTGCAACGGTCGCATCTGGGCCGCCCTGCTCACTCACTGGCTTGAGAACCATCACCCGGGCATCCTGACCGCACCCATTCCCGATATTGACCCGAGTGTCGCGTGTCTCATGATGACCGGGCTGAAAGCAACTCGGGCTGTGAAAACTCCTTCACTGCGGGACAGCTTTACTGATGGAGCGGGTTACTTTGAATGCGCCCACATGTGCACGCAATACGACCCGAAATCGGAATAGAGCCGAATCCCAACGGCCGACACTAGATCGGAGTACGACATGCCGACACCACCTTTGGAAAAACGCCCTCTCTTTCGGGCGTTCCTGGATTACCTCGCCCGCGGACTCTGGGATAACAGTAGCCGCAGTGAATGGGTCGAAGTCGCGGGTGTCCATTCCCAGACCCTCTCGCACTGGAAGATGAAGGCCGAACATATCCTGGATGCGGGCGGCATCGTGGAGGATTATCCATACCGGGCTGACGAGCTCCCGCCAGCCGCCCGTGAGTGGCGCAGTCGGTGGGGCAGAGAGGCCGCCATCAAAGGCGCTGAACCAAGAGAAACCCCGGTGAGAATTCCAGACACCGTACCCCCAAAGGAATCCCCACATAAAGCATCCTTGGGCAAAGAGATTCCTGTGTCGGAGGATGAGTATTCGGGGGAGACATGGCGGGCGACCCGGACTGTGGACCGGGAAGTCAAAACCCTGGAGGAACTGCTTGAGGTGTGCGGGGCTGATCCGGTCGATTGGACCGTCAAACGATGGAAGTGTAAAGCCTGGCAGATGGCGATTGCCCCACGCCCCGAAGGAAGCACAGAGGAAGGGTGGAAGCTAAAAGACACCACTCCCATTCTCAGACAGCTCTACAGTGTGTCTGCAGAGCTTGTGGCGAACAGGGAGGCACAGTGTATTCGGCGTGCTATTGAGGGGATTATCGAGCGCGCAGGGGAACATGCCCCAAGATATCCCAGATTGGCGCTCAAACCATCCTATGAGGGCGAAGGTTGCCTGCTGGAAATCTCCATCCCGGACGTCCATTTGCGGAAACTCTCATGGGCACCCGAGACCGGCGCGAACTATGACTGCCGCATCGCCGTGGACACCTTCAAGCGTGCATTATTGGATCTGCTCGCAAAGACGGCAGTTTATCCGTTGGCGCGAATTCTCTTCGTTGTGGGAAACGATTTGCTAAACGCAGACGATTCTGCCGGACACACGGCACATGGTACGCCTCAAGACGTTGATACGCGGTATGAGAAGGCGTTCGTGGAGGCGTTTGAGATGCTGGTGTGGGGTGTGGAGCAGCTTCGGTTACGGGCGTCCGTGGATGTTGTTGTGGTACGGGGTAATCACGACTATCTGAGCGCCTGGACGCTTGGCGAGGTCTTGAAAGCCCACTTCCGGCACGCCGATGATGTGGCGATCGACAATGAACCCTTTCCCCGCAAATATTACGCTTTTGGGAAGACGCTGCTGGTCTTTACTCATGGCAAGGAAGAGAAGCCGCACAGCAAGCTTGCCAATATCGCCGCCGCCGAACGTCCCCAAATGTGGGCTGCTGCACACTGGAGGGAATGTCACATCGGACATTTTCATAGGTTAAGTGCCGAGGATGTGGCAGGGTTCAGAGTACGGGTTCTGCCTTCTCTGTGTCCTCCTGACGCTTGGCACGCGCGGTCGGGGTACGTCGGGGCTGTCCGGTCCGCTGAAGCCTATGTGTGGAGCGGCGAGACCGGACTTGTCGGTACCGCCGTCTTCAACATGCCGCCAGATCATATTCCCGCTTCGATGTAAAGTCGGACTTTACATTCAGTGCTTAAAGTCCGAGCGGCGGCCGGTCTAATGAAACTCCCTTCGGAGATTCGCAACACTCCTCGCACAGAACCCACTCCACAGGGATTCCATGCGTCACGGATCGATAAACGGGGATCCCTTTGCGAATGGCCTTGCCGCACCCCATGCATTGGTGGTCTGTGCGGACCATGCCCTTGGATTTCGTCCATACACTCCTGCGGCCTCGTGCATTTGCGATGACGCGCCCAAGATCGTCCCCGCGAATTTCCGTGACCGGCGGCTTGAACCGCATATTCGGGTCAACGCCATCCCGGAGAACACGCAGGGAATGAAGCGTTTGTCCCAGGCTCATCTTCGCGCTCGATACTCTTATGTTCTCACCCAACCGGTCCAGCATCGCCTGAACCTCGCCACATTTCAGGATCGCTTCGTTGACGATCTTCATCCCTGCAGCTTCCCGGAGTTCCCGGGATATCTTCTCGCTCAGCAATTCGAAAGAGCAGTAGCTAACCGGAACGCATTTCCCGCAACCATCGCAGTGCATGACGTAAGTTCCAAAATCGTGCTGCTCCGTGCAGCCGAGTTCTACTCGCGCCTCATGGCACGCCGCACATAGCTTTCTCATTGAAATAGTTCTCCATCACCACATCAAGTTCAAGAATGTTTGCCAGTGAATGTATCGGACACCTATACATTCACTGGCATTTTCAAATCATTCTGCTTTCTACGGGTCGCCAGTGCGCGGCCCTTTTCCATGTCAGGAGACTCCCCATGACCAGCATCAAGGCACTCGACTGTTACATCGATTCTACACCGCATATCGCCCAACTCAAATCCGAGGGATTCGGCGCCGTTCTGCGATACATCTTCCACAGCAGCGGCTTCAAGGTTCCGCTGACCCATGCCGAGGCGCTTGCGCTCTCGAAGGCCGGAATTCGCGTGGCGACGATCTGGGAAAACGGCTATCCGAACCAGGACAGCTATTTCACCAACGAGGCCGCGCATTTCGATGCAGGAGGCGCGGTCGCGAAAGCATCAAGTATTGGGCAGCCAAAAGGCTCCCTGATCGTCTTTGCCTATGACGGCGATATCTCTGTGGATGTCGCTGTCCGGTACGCAACCATCGTGCATAGCGACGTGAAGGCTGGCGGGTACTTGGCGAGCGCCTACGGTTCGGGCGCGGTCCTCCGGCGATTGAGCGAACTCGGCCTGATCCATGACGCCGGATGGCTCAGTCAGTCGAAAGGTTTCCCGGGGTGGGCTGACTGGAAGCCGGATGCGGACGTGGTGCAGGGCAGCGTCGGGAAATGGCATGGGATTGACGTGGATTGGGACACCGTTCAGGACACCGGAATCACGTGGCAGATTTCGTCTTGACAACGGTACAATCCCGATGGACGCCAACTATCCCTATAACCAGAGGCGCGACAGGTTCAATACCCGTCGCGCCCTATTGCCCAATCATTGTGGACAATGCCCAAGCGCCACGAGAATATTGTTCGCGATTGACCGCGCATTGGGAGATAACAACTCCAAACCGCTCCGATCCCCAGTGCGATCGACCTCCGCAACAATCTCTGCCCACGCCCAGTTCCCAATGGCGGCTGGCTGAGCGATGAGCTTTCGAATTCGGTCTGAATCCCCGCATTTCACCGCATATGAGAGTTGCGATCCGATCATATGGGAATACTCCGAAACCCCATCTCGGATCTCCATTTGGCGCTCGATCTTATAGATTGTTTCCTCAATCTCGCGGCTTATACTGCCGATTTCTTCGATGATCTCGTGGTCTACGGTGACACTCTTCAACGATGAGAGCTTCCTCTCACAATCCCTGATAAAATCATCCCGCAGACCTTCGATTCGGTTTTGTAATTCCTGCTGTGGTGTTTGTGGTTCAGCCGTCATCACAATAATTTCTCCTTCAATTTGCGGTTGGCTTCTTGTGTGCCTTCTGAAACTCAATGGCAATAACTTCATCGTTCTCGCCAATGGGGTTATCGGCATTGTATTGCACGATAGCCCGGATCTCTTTTAAGAATCCCTGATCCAGAACAACGATTTTTTGGTCAGCAGGGCATTTTGCCAAGATTTCAATAAGCTCTGAAACTCTCATGATTCATCCGTTCATTTTCACATCGAACCAGTAGATCGTGTAGGCGGCGACCCAACAGCATCCGGCGAGCAAGAACCCCATAAACCAACTTACACCGTCGAGTTGGTTGGTAAGCATCGGCATTGATAGAAACCCGATCCCGACAAGAATCACGAACACTATCAATAGTTGCATTGGACTAATCATCGTTGCTCCCTGTCTCTTCTTCATCAACCTCCGGCTCATAAACCCCGACCCAAGCAACAAAAGCGCATAACCCAGGATCTTCCGCTCCAATGCCAGCCTGTTTCCCGAGCACATGCAAGGTGTGCAGCCGCACGATGTCCGCAGGATTGTCTTTGAGTGCGATGTTGACATCCTCCGGCGTGATATAGTCGCGGTTATCCATGGCGGCAATTGCCCCTAATATATTCTGCTGATCGGACATAGTTTCTCTCCTGCGCCTCGCCCGTGGTATAATCTCCCGTGGGCACCAATCCAGACTCGCATCGTCGTTTAAAAGAACGATCAATAAAATAAGACGGCTGCAGTGACAACTAAAACGGCTATACGGGGCCGAATGCAGTCATGCCATTTGGAGAATCGGGAGGCTGGCCGATGCGATTGATTGCGGTATAATCATCACAGCAGACGGGCGATCACAAACGCAACAGGGAAGGCACGGCGAATATAAAGTCCATCGCGCCTTCTTACTGACGTTGACGTTCACGGTTACGCTGGATTCGGTTATTATCTTCGATGAACCCAGCAATCTCGCGGTTGTCATCCATTCCACATCACCTCCTCGCTCGTGGTATAATGGCTATGGTGGGTGTGATTACGCCTTAGTCCTAACAGGGGCGCGGCGAATGTCGAGTTCTGCCGCGCCTCCTTCCACTCTAAAGCAAGTCAACTAATTCGAATACGATCCCACGGCAATAAACCTCGCCGTCCTCCATAATATCGAATGTCGAATGTGCAATATCAGTCTTATAGCTCCACGGCGGCAAGGGATCGTCTACGCCATCCGTCCACACGGCTTCGATGACCTTGCACAAGGGCTTACGCCGGAGATATTCCGCCGCACCTGACTCACCCCCATTAATAGCATCATCCCATGACGGCAGGATGCCATTGCAGTCAAGCAAGACAGCCCGTCCATTGTACGCGCCGGCTTCGTCGTAAATCGCGCCGCGAAACTCCATCAGGTCATCTGAAGCACCGTAGACGACCACCACGCCGTTCCGCTTGGCTTCTGCCCCCTCTTCTTTTGTCATCTCTTCGCCATATTCACGGCCATTCAATTTCGCCGCAAGTTCTTCTCGTGTCATTTGCCCTCTTCTCCATATTCCGTCCCGTCTGCAATCCACCCGATTTCATTACCGCACCAATCTATCGCGGCCCATCCTGCCCTTCTCGGCCCGGTATCCTCAAACCGCCCTTCGGCTGGCGTCCCAACGAAGGCGCTCGCGTGCCATGGATCAAGGCCGCGCTCCCAGTGATCGGAACCTGCGGCCCGGAACGGCGGCGGATTGTTCTCATCTATAATCATTCCTTCGGCCTCCGCTTCCCCTTTATCGCTCCCGCAGCTTCCGCCTGGATGTTCTCGTAGGCCATCTCAAGCGCCTCATCGTATTCGATCCCATAGTCCTTCTCGGCGTTCTTGCGCAGTTGGTCGGGCGTCTGGTAGCCCCTACTGATGCGCTTAAGCACGTCGAAATAAAGCTGTTCGTTTGATGGCACTACTGCCTCTCCTTACTTCTTGTACAAATATGGATACGCTTCCCGCCGTGCCTTATCCCGTTCATTGCAGCCATCCGCATGCGCCAAGACTCCATCTTCATGGATCTCATAATTCCTTTCGTGCGCATAGATACACGAGCCACAGCAATAGAGTGTTCCCTCTGGCACCATACGGTCACAGAGCGGATTTGCGCATTTGACTAGATTTGCGAACACTACGTCTCTCCTATTACTCAGCCTCGGTCAATTCAGCGTTCTTAAAATCAGGATGCTTCGTCGTCATATGCCGCCTCAAGTCCTCAAACGAACGGTTGCAGCACGGACACACCCCATTCGCCGCCCGATTCTTCAGCCTCGTAATAACGCCGCGATTAGCCGTCAAGCGCCTCTCCGCGCTACGAGCACGCTCCCGATATTCTCCCGCAATGGTCTCGGCTTGCTCAAGTCGCTGCGCCTGCTTGGCAAGCTCAGCTTTCAACCGGTCGGCCTCAGTCTCACGGTACACGCGCTGACAGCCGTTCGGGCAGTAGAAGACGTCTCCCGTACGGCGGCGGTCCTCTAGGAACCCGGCAGGTACGCCGTACATGATATGGCAACCGTTGCACTCGAAAACCTCAAGCGTAACCTTCCGGTTAACTGTTATTGTTTCCACTCCCGTCTCTCCTCTCCCCGCCCCGGCTGGGCGCTACCTGCTAATCCTCTGCCTCAATTCCCTTTAGAACGTTCTCTAGGCAGCGCACGACAGACATTCTCATGCCGCCAGAATAGCCACTGAATCGATTGCCAGCCGTAATCCAGGAACACTCCCACAGGTCATCGCCTTCGCCCCAATTGAGCGTTACGGATGATCCGTGCTCTTTCATGTATTCCAGTTGGGATACGAATGTGTCTGCGTTAAGAGGTCTTGCTAGTCTCCTGATTTCGTAAATTATTTCCTGGTCCATTAAGCGGCCTCCACAAACAAGAGTCTGACCTGTAAATCCTCATAGTCCCGAACGAACTCCCGCAGTTCATCGGCACGGCTCGGGTTAGCTGCACAGAAGTCCTCAAGGTGCCAATTCCCCGTCGCTTCAAGCATCATCATCATGCCGAAGGTGATTTCGTCAAGCTCTATCTCTTTGTCAGTCAGCGGAGTTGCGTCTGCCCTGCGTATAGCCGCCTCGATTTGCTCCAGTGTCATAATTCCTTGTCCTCTCCCTCTTCCCACCACCAACGCCCCTCCGCAAAGACTGGGCTCGCCTCTGACATCCCCTCCGGCGACACGATCACCTCGGGCAACTGGTAGCGCCCCTCGGCACTCTCGAACCACGGATTCCACGCAGGCGAATCGGCCCACCAATGCCGGTCAAAGATGAGTGTCGGCTCGATCCTGGCGTCCGCAGGCGGTTGCGGGTCCATTAGTCTTCGCATTGCCAGTACCAGAGCCCGTTTTCGAGGATGGGGCGCGCCTGCGGCATGTCGGCGGATGGCACGCGAACCCCTGTATTCGACGGATCATCAGCCCACCTTCGAAATACCCATATTCCGCTATGGCTGCCGATCTGGTTGCAATATCCGTAGCCTTCGGGCGGCTGCGGGTCCATGAGGTGCTTCATGATTGCGGTTCCTCCACTTTCACGCCGCGCTTGATCTTCTCGTAAAGCGCTCTCTGTATTCGACTTCGATCCGAACTGCGCACGAGTCCGCGAATGTAGAGCCTTGACAGGGCATCTGCGTCAATCTGCCAGTGTTTGATATCCTTGGCGTCGGCGGTTAGCCCTTGCCGCTCTAATTGAACACTCAGAGGTTCGCATAGGGCGCCGAAATACAAGTCTAGAGTTCTCTCGCTCACTCGGCCTTCTCCTCTCCCACTAGGGTGCGCAGATACGCCAGGTGCTCGCGGCCCTTGCCGGTCAGCTCAATATGCTCGACCATATCGTCATCGGTCGTCCAGTACTCTGCTAGTCCGTCACGTTCGTACCAGCCCCAATACACGCTATGGACCTTGCCGTCACCGATCAGTTGCAGGTCGTTGATTTCCTGCTGCACCGCCTTGCGCCCCTCTTCGGCCAGTGGCGTGAGAGTGGCGATTGTGGTTTCCAACTCGCGGCAATTTACGTCTTTTCTCACCGCGATGGCTTTCGCTTCGTCTGCTACGCGGCGAGCTTCAGATATGTCGAGTTTGTACCGGCTACACATCGACGTGTAATTTTCCCGCTCCCCTTCAAGCTCCCGCTCCGCTCGCTCTTTGTCGGCAGTGAGGGCATCAACGCGTGCCTGTAGATCATCTACAAGGGCGCTCATACTGTTACGCTCGCCTACGATCTCGGCGTTGATAGACTTCGCGATCATGGCGTCCCGCTCCGCTCGCTGGGCGCGCTCCTCGGCGACAGTAGTTCTCAACAGAAGCCAGTTCACCAGCGACACCAGTGCGGCCTTGGAATGCTTCGCCGAGACAAGGCGATTGGCTTCCGCGTACAGGTCATGCCGCCCGGTCTTCAGCGGATGAGCTGCCTCGATTTCAGCGTCTTCGGGCAGCGGGTAATCGTACTCGTTCGTTGAATCACTCATGGCGCATCCTCGCGGGGCGGTTCGGGGATATACTCTTCCTGCCAGTGGGTGATTTTTACGATGTCCATCCGTTCATTGCGCCATCCGAAAATATCGGAATACCACGCTCGAATTACGAAGCTTCCATCAAATCCCCAAACATAGCGGTTACTGTCAGGCAGCCTTTCCTCCACCTTCGTCCACTGCGGCTTGGCATCGCGGGCGTGGGCGTCCAGGGCTTCGATGATAATGCAAATACCCTCGTAATGGAGCGTCACGACGCCAGCAATCTTGGCGATCTCGATTTCGGCCATTAATGCGCGGTCTTTCGCCAGAAGGCTGGGCGCGGTCCAGGGTTTATCGGTCATTGGTGGCCTCCTCAATCGTCCGCAGTGCGGCGAGGGCGCGCTGTCGGGCGGTGGCGTGGGCCATCATGATCCCAGGCCAGTACGATTGTGCAGAGTCAGAGGAAATGGATTCCCAGCACCACGACTTGCTCCCTCCCCTATTGCGCTTATCGGGCGCAACGCATTTCCACAGAGCCTCTTGGTATTTCAGTACCAATTTCCGTTTTCGCATCTCCTCACCGAGCGTGAAAGCCGTTGCCAGATCCCCGGCCCAATTCGGCGGCGTGCGGCGGTAGGCTGCTACGTGGGCTTCAAGATCGGATTGCCATGGCTGGCCTTCGCGGTTGTCCCAAATCCATTGCTCGGCCTGCTGATAGTCATAGACTTTATGGGGTATTTCGACGCGCAATGGATTCGAAATGGTATACGAACCAAAACCCTGATATTCTGCCGGGATAATCAATTCCGGATTTTTAGGATCGTCGTGGTTCCATTCGATATTGTGTTCCGACTTTCGAAAATCCCAATTTAGCCCCTGTAAGGCGTGCCTGAAATCCTCATCCGTCTTTGCCGTCAAATCCAGCCCCAGCGCATCCGCGAGCCGCCGGTTGATCTCGGCGTCGGTTAGTGTTTCAGTGGTCATTTTCGAAATCTCCAGCTTGGATCGCGTTGTCTATAATGTCGCTTATGTGGCTATAGACACCGTCCTTTACGATCTCTTCGCACTCCTTACGGGTCGCCAATCCCTCTCGTCCGGCATAAGCGTTGATGGCAGCGCGCTCGCGCTCGCTAAAGTCAATCGTGACACGGACTTTCATTACTCACCCCCCCCACCGGTCGCCACTCGGTTCCCTCAACGTGCGTCCTCCGATAGCCCTAGTCCGGGCGGGATAAGCAATTCTGGGTCGATGCCACCAGGTCCATACTCTTCGTGATAAGCGGCATCGAGTTCGGCCATGCGTTCGCAGTCGCAAGGATTGCATCCACAGTCACGGCAGACGGTTTCGACGTGATCCCCGAACGGGTCCATGTCTTCATCACCCTCGGCAGGCTCGCCTTTCGCCGCCGCCAGAGCCGCCCTTGCGATCCCTCGCATAAAGTCGCGCTCGCCGTTGCTGCCATTCACGGCGGCATAGCTCATCGGCTCACCGCCCGGCTTGTCGTCCCACGTGCGACCAGTGGGAGGGAATTCCCCAAACCACCGCTCAATGCGCTCCAGCGCCTCCACCAGCCCCTTGACGCGCGGGTCTGGCTGGGCGGTGAGGGCCGCAGAGTCTTTCAGTGCCGTCCCACTTGGTACATAGAACTTGATGTTGCAGTAGTCGCAATCCCATTCGTCCAAACTGCCTGTTTCGTCCATGATAGATGTCTGCCTATCACCACACCGTGGACAAAACAGGCGACCATCAATCATGTTCAAAGGTTCTAGCGTTCTTTTACTCACGTTCGTTTCTCCCGCCGCCGCGCGGCTTTTGCTCAGTCCACCGAAAAGCCTTCAACCCGCGTCAGGTTGTGCCTCACCATAAACTCAATATTGCGTTCCGTCATGTCCTCTTCCAGCAATAGCATTGCCCGGTACCTCGGCAGGTTCAGCGCGTCCCGCGTTTCCATCTGAAAGAGGTAATAGGGGTCATCGAAACCGCAGTAGGACCAGCCAGCAGGCGCTAGAGCGGCAGCATCGTTCTTGTTCATCTCTCCCTACCACCCCTTCCTCTCGCTCCAGACCGTCCACACAATCGCCGCGACCGCTGCCACGGCACTGACCGCCATGAGCCACTGCCAGCCGTCCCACGACGCGGCAGCGTGTATAATAGTGTTCAAGATCGTTTGCGCTCCCACGCATTCGGTCGCAGTCTCCCGTCCGCGTTACCAGCGCGGGCGGGAGGCGTTTTTTGTTGTTAGAGCTTTGCGACCGCCTCTGCTATTTCTGGGAAGCTCCACTTGTATTCGGCGCATTCCCGCGCAAACCTCTTGAGGCAATCAGGGCCACAGAACGCTCGCTGTCCGACAGTGATGTGGCCTTCGGTGTCTCCGTACACGTTCCCTCCGCACTCCGTGCAGTAGAGAAACCAGCCACGATCAAGGAACTCCCTTGCTGTCGGAGGGTCGCTGGCGTCATCGAATCCCGGGGCGCGCTTCACCCTCCGTTCAACAAAGTCGCAGTCGCTCCAAACGTCCAAGCCGATCCTCTTGACATCCTGACCACGCTTCGCGAACACGATCTCCTGATGCTCGCCATAATCTGTAAACGCCACATATGCTTTGAGCGCCATCTGCGTTCGCCTCCGTTTCGTTACTGCCCCTATTCGCCGCAATCGCTAGCGACATGTAACTAAATCGTCTGCAACCGGCTCAAGTCCGGGTACTGCACCAGCACGGCCACTGGAACCGGCAAACCGTCCTTGATAGCCTGCGCCACGACATTCCGATGAGCGCGACTCACCGCCTGCCCCTGAGACGGGAACGCCAATCCCGGCGCGAAATCATGAACGTAGAAGTACTCGCCAATGGCCTCACGCTGCCGGTGGCCCATACGGCAAGATGCATACCTGTCGGCGCGGGCATTGTGGTCGTACCGCTGAAAGCAGCGTGTCGCCTTGTGCGCCTTGCGGAACTCTTCGAGCGTCATTTCCCACGGTTCGGCCATTGATCTCTCCGTTTACTCGCCCGACTCGATGTAGCGAGCCATGTCAGCCACTTCATTCACAACCACGGTTCGGCCAAGGGCTTCCGCGAGAACCTGACACGCATGGTTGTAAGAACAGCCTTCGCTCTCCTGAACGATGGACACCAGCGCGAGTATCGACTCTTTAAGTTCGCTGGGGATATGTCCGATTTGAACCGCCTTTGCCATTTGTCTGTCTCCTCGAAATTGTTTACCTATCTCTATTATACCACTATTTACGTTTGTGTCAATAGTTGACTTTTTACGGAAAGAGAAATATAATGAGGTAACATGAGCCTCGTGGAAACAGACGACTACGTGACGGTCCCGGACGCCGCAAAGCGCCTCGGAGAATCCCAAGCCGCCATCCGTATGGCTATCAAGCAGAAGCGACTGCCTGCCGTGAAGTTCGCGGGGCGCAACTGGATACCGCGCCCTGAGTTCGAGAAGTACGTCGCGGACATTGAGGCGGGCGCGATCCATAAGAAGGGGCGTCCACGCGGGGCAGTAGATAAGAAGCCGCGCAAAAAAACCACGGCGGCGCGGGAAGGGGAACAGGCCGATGCCGACCATTAACGAAATCAAAGAGCGCGACCAGTGGCTCAAAGAACTGAAGGCTGGGGACAGAGTAGCGGTATGCCGCTCGCAATGGACCCCGGTAATCTGTACGGTCTCGCGCACCACTCCTACTCAGATCATCATCGACCGATGGGGCGATGGCAGGTTCAGCCGCGATGATGGCCGGGAAATGCGCAAGACTGACCGTTGGTCCGGGCGTGCGACACTTGATCCCGTGACGCAGGAAATCCGAGACGAAATCGAGCGTGAGCAGAACTTGGGCAAGGTCAACCGTATGGACTGGAAGAAGCTGACGAACGACCAACTGCGCCGAGCCGTGGCAATTACGGAGGAGGTCAAGGCCGATGCCTAAATACACCGAATACGAATTGCGGGATGCAAGTAAGGTCATGGGCCTCGAAGGATTCTTCGCAAAGGAATTGCTTGTCGCTTACGCCCGCATCGCGGAACTGGAGGGCGAATTGGAACGTGTGACTCGTGGCCGTGACCCGTTCTACTGGCACAGGATCAAAATGGCCGAGGATCAAGCAGCACGTGACTTACGCGCTGCCGACGCGAGGGGAGGGGAGAAGTCCGATGGACAGTGAGCTTTTGGAACAAATCGAGCGCGAGTTGGCGACAGTAACATCGGGGCCATGGTTCGCCCGCGAGAATGACCTTATCGGCGGTCATTGCGTGATGTCTGACGACGTGGCACCTTCAGATAGTCCTCACTGCGACATCGCGGATTTCGTGCGCAAGGATGACGCTATTTTCATCGCCCGCGCTCCCGCCCATATCCGCGCCATGCTGCCGGTCGTCAAGGCGGCGCTGGAATTCGAAGCGGCGGCGGGTAAATCGACGCCTTTTTCGGAAATGACGGCATTGGAAATTGATACGCTGCGGTCGCTTCTCGCGGCAGTCCGCGCGTTCAGGGAGGGGCAGAAATGAGGAACTACCCTGACGAACTGCAGCGTGCGGCCAATGTCTTCGCGGCGGCACTGGATCATCTCTGGTCATGCCCTGAATCGGAGGAGCCAAAGGCGTTCGCTAATGCCGAGAAGGCTGAAGATGAACTCCACCGCATCCTCGATTACCGGTATAAGACTAGGATGGACAAGAAGGTGAAGTCATGACCACAACTAACGAACCGCTCCCCGGCATGGACCTTGCGGTCCAGTGCGCAGAAGCTTTCGGATGGAAAGTACGCGCGTGGGAGCATTACGACCTTAAAACGGATACCGTAACCCCAACGATTCAGGTCTATAAAAATGACAATGGCCCATGGGAGGACTGGGAACCCTGGCGCGACCCTCGGGCGTGGTGGGAGGTCGCGGAGAAGATGGCACTGAGCGGCTATGCATTCTGCCTCCACAATCAGGATGACAATGATATCTGGGATGCCGCATTCATTGATGAGCACGGCGGCATTCATGCGACCGCCCAGACCCCCGGCGAGGCCGTGATGCTGGCGGCGCTTCAGGCGGTGAGGGCGCAGGGATGACCACGTACTCAGGCGAGTTAAGATTGGTCGCTCGCAAGTTCGTTGAGGCTATCGATAATTTATGGACGTGCTCGACATCTGAAGAGCCTGCCGCATTGCGGGCTGCCAAGAAGGCAGAGGACGAACTTCACCGAATGCTCGGCTTCCGGCACAAGACACGACAGCTGGAGGCCACCAATGACCGTTGACACGGAGCGGGCCGCGTGGCTCCAATCGCTAAAACCGGGGGACACCGTCGTAACCATCACGGCCAAATCCGGCAACCGCGCTAGGATTGAGCAT
>Ga0134125_10000180_pt1 | contig 93979 bp, 105 predicted proteins | sample KB31751_FD_96464 | JGI IMG/M metagenome (GOLD analysis project Ga0134125, IMG submission 96464) | Terrestrial soil microbial communities with excess Nitrogen fertilizer from Kellogg Biological Station, Michigan, USA - KB3-175-1 | ecosystem: Environmental > Terrestrial > Soil > Unclassified ... | reverse complement strand
GGCGGCGCGAGCAGCGCCGCGCCGAACGCGAGCAGCACGACGATCGCGAGCGTGCGCAGCAGGTCGTTCGGCAGCCCGAGCGCGTCGAGCACGTAGACGAGCGCGACCGTCGCGAACGTGAACGAGGCGGTGAGGCCGACGATGATCCCGAGCGGCCGCCGCCGCCCGCCGGTCGCGCCCGCGGACAGCGCGATCGGCAGCACCGGCAGCACGCACGGCGAGAGCGCAGTGCCCGCGCCGGCGAGGAAGCCGAAGACGATCAGCAGTGCCATCGACTGCCAGGATGCCAGCCGGCGATTACGACTTCCTGAACGTCCGGCCGCCGGCTCACGACGCGATCCGCACCGGCGTGCCGAGCGGGAGCGTCCGCGCGAGCCGCTCGATCGCCGCGTTCGGCAGGCGGATGCAGCCGTGGCTGACGTCGCGGCCGATCCCCGCCGGGTCGTTCGTCCCGTGGATGCCGACCTGCCCGGGGCCGCCGCCGAAGGAGCTGAGCACCGGCGAGTAGAGCGAGAGGCCGAACGCCCACGGGCCGTAGAGGCCATGCGGATCAGGCTGGCGCAGCAGGACGGTGACGAACGCGAGCCCACGCGGAGTCGGCGTCACCGCGCGTCCGACGCCGATCGGCGTGCGCAGCACGACGCGCCCGGCACGCCACACCACGAGCCGGTGCGCGTGCAGCGCGACGCCGACCCGGTAGGGGTTCGTGCGCAGCTCGACGCGGCGCGTGCGGATCCAGCCGCTCGCGCCGTTCGGCCGCACCGGCAGCAGCACGCGCAGCCAGGCGCCACGGCGCGCACGCACGAGCAGCACGCGGCTGCCGGGTCCGATCGCGAGACGCCGCGCCGGGCGGGCTTCGCCGGGACGGCGGTAGACCGCCAGCGCCGCTCCCCCGCGCACGTTCGCGGCGAGGCTCGTGCCGGGCGGGAGGACGCGGTCGGCCGCGAGCGCGGGCCTGCGCGCGGCGCCCACCGCCCCGCGCGTCGCCCCGCCGCCGTCCGGCGCCAGCAGCGAGCCGGCGAGCAGTCCGGCGAGCGCGAGGCCCGCCGCCGCGAGCCCGAGGCCGAGGCGGCGGGCCGCGACGCTCATCCGGTCATGTGCGCGGCGCTCATCGCCGCGCCGTGCATCGCCGCGCCTTGCTGGTGCATCGCGGCGCCCGACGAGGAGGACTTCATCGCGTGCGAGCTCGACGAGCCCGCGCCGAGCGCGATCCCTCCGCCGAGGCTCCCCGCGAGCAGTCCGACCGTGACGGCGAACGCCGCCCATCTGCGCTTCGCGCGCATCGCATCGCTCCCTTCGAGTGGACGAACCGACGCGGCGCGACGCTACGGCGCAGATGTGAACAGCCGCGAAACTCGCGTGGCGCTAAGAGGTTCTAAGCGCTGCGGAACTCCATGATCGCGACGCTCAGCATCGCGAGCGAGCAGCCGATCACGACGACCACCTGCACCGCGATCGGCACGTGCCAGCCGAACCACGTGATCCCCGGCAGCAGCGCCGCTCTCGCCGCCGTCGTCAGGTCGATGCGGTCGAACACCGCGCTGCGGATCGGGTTGACCGCGTAGGTGAGCGGATCGAGGCGGTTCAAGACCTCAAGCCAGCGCGGGAGGCCGCTCAGCGGGAACAGCGCGCCCGACAGGAACAGCAACGGCATCACGAGCATCTGCATCAGCGCCATGAACGCCTGCATCTGCGTGATCCGGGCCGCGCACATCACGCCGAACGCGGTGATCATGAACGCGAGCAGGAGCTGCAGCGCGAGCACCTCGAGCACGAGCACGGCCGAGTACGGCACGTGCACGAGCGGCGCGAGCGCCATCACGAGCAGTCCCTGGAAGGCGGCGACGGTCGCGCCGCCGAGGCACTTGCCGAGCACGATCGCGCCGCGCCGCACCGGCGCGACGAGCATCTCGCGCAGGAAGCCGTACTCGCGGTCCCACACGACCGACGCGGCGCTGAACATCGCGGTGAACAGCACCGCCATCGCGAGCGCGCCGGGATACATGAACGTGCGCAGGTCGACGCCCTGCGTCCCGCCCGAGGCGAGGCGCGAGAGCCCGCCGCCGAGCACGAACAGGAAGATCAGCGGCTGGACCAGCGAGGTGACGATCCGCAGCTTGTCGCGCCAGAAGCGGATCAGCTCGCGCTGCCAGACGACCTTGATCCCGCGCAGGTCGGCGCGGATCCCGCCGGGCGGGACGACGACGCGGACGGGCGCGCCGGGCGGCGCGGCGACGGGCGCGGCGCCGACGGGCGCTGTCGAGGTGCTCGTCATCGCGTCATCGCCTCCCTCGCATCATCGCCAGCATAGGGTCTTGGCGCCCGGCCTCGGCGTCGCGGATCGTCGTGCCGGTGTAGCTCATGAAGACGTCGTCGAGCGACGGCCGCGCCACCGACACGCCGCGGATCGGCACGCCCAGCTCGGCGAACAGGCGTGGCACGAACGCCTCACCGCCGGAGACGGCCACCGTCACGTGCCCCTCGGCGATCGTCGCCTCCAGCCCGAAGCGCTCGCCCAGCGCCTCGATCGCCGCGCCGGCGTCGTCGACCTGCAGCTGCACGCGGTCCTTGCCGACGCTCGCCTTCAGCGCCTCCGGCGTGTCGAGCGCGATGATCCTCCCCTGGTCGATGATCGCGATGCGGTCGCAATGCTCCGCCTCGTCCATGTAGTGGGTCGTCAGGAAGATCGTGATGTCCTCCTGCTGCTTGAGCGTCTCGATGTAGCTCCAGATCGAGGCGCGCGTCTGCGGATCGAGCCCGACCGTCGGCTCGTCGAGGAACAGCACGCGCGGGGCGTGCAGCAGCCCGCGCGCGATCTCCAGCCGCCGCTTCATCCCGCCCGAGTAGGTCGAGACGAGGCTGCCGCGCCGCTCCCACAGCCCGACCATCTCCAGCACGAGCTGCATGCGCGCCGGCACGAGCGCCTTCGGCACGCCGTACAGCTCGGCGTGGAAGCGCAGGTTCTGCTCGGCCGTCAGGTACCCGTCGAGCGTCGGCTCCTGGAAGACGAGCCCGATGTTGCGGCGTACGTCGTTGCGCTGCGCGACGACGTCGTGGCCCGCCACGCGCGCCGTCCCGTCGTCCGGCGTGACGAGCGTGCACAGCATCGAGATGGTGGTCGACTTGCCGGCGCCGTTGGGGCCGAGGAAGCCGAACGTCTCACGCGCGGAGACGTCGAGGTCGATGCCGCGCACCGCCTCGACGTCGCCGTAGCGCTTGACGAGGCCGCGGACCTCGACGGCGAGGTCGCTCACGCGCCGGCCTCGCCCTCGCCGCCCTCCGCGAGCAGGCGGTAGAGGTCGCGGCGCACGCCGACGAGCAGCTTGCGCGCCTCGGCGCGCTGCGCCTCGTCGCCGACCTGCAGCACCTGGGTGACCGCCATCGCGACCTCCTTCACGACGCCCATGATGACGCGTGCGTCGTCGGAGAGATCGCCTCCGAGCTCGTCCCACGGCGCCGGCTGGTCGGCGGAACGCGCCTCGACGAGCTTGCGGCCGGCGTCGGTGAGCTGCAGCAGCTTGCGGCCGTCGACCGCCTCCGAGCGGACGAGGCCCTCGTCCTCCAGCAGCTGGAGCGCGGGGTAGATCGAGCCCGCGCTCGGGCGCCAGGCGCCGCCGCTGCGCTCTTCGAGCTCCTGCATGATCTGGTAGCCGTTGCGCGGCTCCTCGGCGAGCAGCAGCAGCACGGCCGTGCGCACGTCGCCGCGGCGCGCCTTGCGCCCGCGGCGGAAGCCGCCGGGGCCTGCCGGGCCCATCGGACCCCAGCCCCAGCCGAAGCCGCCGCCGTGGCGCGGACCGCCGGGTCCGTGTCCGTGTCGGCCGCTCATCCAGCGCACGCCGGGGTGCGACGACGCGGGCCCACAGCAACCGGGTCCCGCGCCTGCGAACTGTGGAGCAGTCCGGTACATGTCCAACTCCTTGCGTTTGAATATCTCGATGCTCTAAAGATATATCGCGATACATGCCTAAACGCAAGGGCCGCCCGCACGCGGCGGCGCACCGGACATGACGAGAGACGGCGAACGCCCCGAGGCCTGGGAGCACGCGGGGCGTTCGCGCTGCCCGCTCTCGCGAGAGAGCGGAGAAGCCGGCACCGGTCCCCCTGCCTGCCTTGCCGGACGCGCTGAGGGGGATGCGCGCCGACGCAGCCGGGGTGCCAAGACGCCGGAAGACCGACTATAGACAGAAAACCATCTACCGGTGGAGATTTACCGTTCGGAGACGGTGGCTGAACATCGATCGGTGGTGGAGCGTTCTGCGTCCGGATGCGCACTGCCGTCTCCCCCGAGCTCCTGGCCTTCGGCCGCACCGTGCGCAAGGCCCGCCGCGACCTCGACCTCTCGCAGGAGGCGCTCGCCGACGAGGCCGGACTGAGCGCGAAGCACGTCGGCGAGATCGAGCGGGCGAACAAGGACCCGCGCCTCACGACGGTGCTGAAGCTCGCCGGCGCGCTGGAGCTGCGCTCGCAGGAGCTGTTCGAGCTGCTCGACGAGCGGCTCGGCTCCTGACGCAGGCCCGACTCCTGACACAACCGGCGCACGGGCTTGCGCCATATGCGAACATATGTTCGTGTTGTTCGCACAGCGGGAAATGGGTCGATGACGCAACGAAGAGGGTTCCAACCGGCCCCGGAACTGCGCGCGCTCGGCGATGCGATTCGTCAGCTGCGCCGCAAGCGCGAGCTCTCCCAGGAGGCGCTCGCGTTCGCAGCCGACATCCACCCGAAGCACCTCAGCGAGATCGAGCGCGCGAACAAGGATCCGCGCTCGACGACGGTCGTGCGTCTCGCCGACGCGCTCGGCGTCACGGTCGCCGAGCTCTACGAAGGACAGGACGGGAAGCCCCGGGCCTGAGGGTGCGGCGCGGCGGTCGAAGACGGCCCGCCGCGTTACGCTCCGCGCTGCGTGTCGATCCTGCCCCCACTCGTTCGTCGTAGGGGTGGAAGGCAGTCCACGACAGAAGGAGGGTCCTGATGCGATTCATGGTGATGGTGCGCGCGACCGCCGACAGCGAGGCCGGCGCGATGCCGAGCCGGGAGCTGTTGGAGGAGATGGGCAGATTCAACGAGGAGCTCGCGCAGGCGGGCGTCATGCTCGCCGGCGAGGGATTGCAGCCGAGCGCGAAGGGCGCGCGCGTGCGCTTCTCCGGCGCCGATCGCACGGTGATCGACGGACCGTTCGCGGAGACGAAGGAGCTGATCGCCGGCTTCTGGATCCTGCAGACGAAGTCGCTGGAGGAGTGCATCGAGTGGGTCAAGCGCTGCCCGAACCCGATGCCCGGCTCCTCCGACATCGAGATCCGCCAGGTCTTCGAGGACGACGACTTCGGCGACGAGCTGACCCCCGAGCTGCGCGCACAGGAGGCGCGGGTGCGCGAGCAGATCGCGGATCGGTGAGCGCAGGCGCGCGGGCCGGCGGCGGCGCGGAGCTGCGGCGCACGATCGACGCCGTCTGGCGGATCGAGTCGCCGCGGCTGATCGCCGCCCTGACGCGCATGACGCGCGACGTCGGCCTCGCCGAGGACCTCGCGCAGGACGCGCTCGTCGCCGCGCTGGAGTCGTGGCCGCAGTCGGGCGTCCCGGACAACCCGGGCGCCTGGCTGCTGGCGACGGCCAAGCACCGCGCGATCGACGCGTTTCGGCGCGGCGCGACGCTGGAGGCGAAGACCGAGCAGATTGCGCGGTCGCTGGAGGCGGAGCTGGCGGCCGGCGGCGCCGCGGCCGATCCCACGGCGGAGGCGGCCGCCGCCGGCGAGGCCGGCGAGGACCTGCTCGGCCTCATCTTCATGTGCTGTCACCCGGTGCTGTCGATCGAGGCGCGCGTGGCGCTGACGCTGCGCCTGCTCGGCGGCCTGACGACCGACGAGATCGCGCGCGCGTTCCTGACCCCGAGAGCGACCGTCCAGCAGCGGATCGTGCGCGCGAAGCGGACGCTGAGCGCCGCGAACGTGCCGTTCGAGATCCCCGCCGGCGAGGAGCTGGCCGAGCGGCTGCCGGCGGTGCTCGGCGTGATCTACCTCGTCTTCAACGAGGGCTACGCGGCGACGGCCGGCGCCGACTGGACGCGGCCGGAGCTGTGCGAGGAGGCGCTGCGGCTCGGCCGCATGCTGGCCGAGCTGATGCCGCGCGAGGCCGAGGCGCATGGGTTGGCGGCGCTGATGGAGCTGCAGGGATCGCGCCTGCGCGCGCGGCGCGGCGCCGACGGCTCGCCGATCCTGCTGGGGGATCAGGACCGCTCGCGCTGGGACCTGCTGCTGATCGGACGCGGGCTGCGCGCGCTCGATCGCGCCGAGGCCGCCGCGGGCGGCGCGCTCGGGCCCTACGCCCTGCAGGCCGCGATCGCCGCCTGCCACGCGCGGGCGCGGCGCGTGGAGGACACCGACTGGGAGCGGATCGTCGCGTTGTACGACGCGCTTTCGGCGCTGACGCGCTCGCCGGTCGTGGAGCTGAACCGCGCGATCGCGGTCGCGATGGCGTTCGGGCCGGCGGCGGGGCTGGAGCTGGTCGACCGGCTCGCGGAGTCGCGCGAGCTGGCCGGGTACCACCTGCTGCCGAGCGCCCGCGCGGACCTGCTGGAGAGACTCGGCCAGCGCGAGGAGGCGTACGCCGAGCTGACGCGCGCGGCCGGCATGACGGCGAACGAGCGCGAGCGGCGGCTGCTGCTGGAGCGCGCAGCGGGGCTCGCCGGCGGCTCCTGATGCGGGTGGTCGTGGTCGGCGGCGGGATCGTCGGGCTCGCGACCGCGCGGCTCGTGGCGCGCTCGCGGCCCGACGCCGAGGTCGTCGTGCTCGAGCGCGAGGCGCAGCTCGCGATGCATCAGACGGCGCGCAACTCGGGCGTGGTGCACGCGGGGGTCTACTACGAGCCGGGGTCGCTGAAGGCGCGGCTCTGCCGGCGCGGCATGGAGCTGCTGGAGGCGTTCTGCGCGGCGCGCGGCGTGCGCTACGAGGCGTGCGGGAAGGTCGTGGTCGCGCTGGACGCGGGTGAGTTGGAGCGGCTGGAGCGGCTGGAGGAGCGAGCGCGCGCGAACGGCGTGCCGGGGCTGCGCCGGCTCGACGCCTCCGGTCTGCGCGAGCTCGAGCCCCACGCGGCGGGGATCGCCGCGCTGCACTCGCCGCGCACGGCGATCACCGACTTCCGCGCCGTCGCGCTGGCGCTGGCGGACGAGCTGCGCGAGCACGGCGGGGTCGTGCGGACAGGCGCGGAGGTAGTACGGGTACGGGCGGGCGCCGTCGAGCTGGCCGACGGCTCGGAGCTGCGCGCCGACCGCATCGTCGTCTGCGCCGGCCTGCACGCCGATCGCCTTGCGCGCCGCTCGGGCGAGCCGGCGGCGCCGCGGATCGTGCCGTTCCGCGGCGAGTACTGGGCGCTGGCGCCCGAGCACGGCGCGCTCGTACGCGGGCTGATCTATCCGGTGCCCGATCCGGCGCTGCCGTTCCTCGGCGTCCACCTCACCCGCACGCTGGACGGCTCGGTGCTGATCGGCCCCAACGCGGTGCTCGCGCTCGCGCGCGAGGGCTACCGGCGCGGGACCGTCCGCGGCCGCGACGTCGCCGAGCTGGTGGCGTATCCGGGCACGTGGCGCGTGCTCCACCGCCACTGGCGCTCGGGCGCCGTCGAGCTGCGCCGCTCGCTGTCGAAGGCCGCGTTCGTCGCCGACGCCCGCCGCTACGTCCCCGCGCTGGAGGCGGCCGACGTCGTCCGCGCCCCGGCCGGCGTGCGCGCCCAGGCGGTCGACCGCGGCGGCGCCCTCGTCGACGACTTCCGCATCGGCGGCGACCGGTGCGTCGCCTGGATCCGCAACGCACCGTCCCCCGCCGCCACCTCATCGCTCGCGATCGCGGAGGAGATCGTCAGTCGGCTGGGCTTGGGCTGACGGCGTCCCCGCGAGAGCGCGCATGCGCCTAAAGCTCGGGCTTGTCGCGGTCGATCAGCCAGCGTATGCGACCCCGCACGATCGGCTCCCTGCTGCTGGGCCTGTGTTGCGCGCTGGCCCTCTCGCTGGGCGACGCCGCGGCTGCCGGATCCTCCGCCGAGGCCGGCGCCGCCAGTCCGACGCTGCTGTTCGCGCAGGACGCGACCGGCGGCTCGCTCGCGCCGATCGCGCGGCATCCCGGCCAGTACCGCGTCACGCTGCGCGGCGTCGAGCCGCGCACGCTGTGGTTCGAGAACCGCCCTGGCGTGTTCAAGGGCACGCTCTCCAACGCGCGCATGCTCGACCTGTTCTACGGCAGAGCCGCGCGCGGCGAGCCGGCGCCCAACGGCGCGATCGACGCGTGGGACCCGCGCCGCGGACATGACGTCGTGATGGGCGTGAAGCTGCTGCACGGGAGCTGGGACGCGCGCACGCGCACGCTGCGCTACCGCGTCGCGCGCCTGCACCAGCGGCCACCGAGACCGAGCGCCAAGCTGCATGCGAAGCCGACCCGGATCGACAGCGTGCTGCCGCGCCGCTTCGGCGAGGCGGGCGTCTTCGTCGACGACGAGATCTGCTACGGCGCCTGCCACGCGATCATGGGCATCGTCGAGCTCGGCAACATGGCCAACGACTTCTTCACCGCGCGCAACACCTGTTCGGCCGGGATCTTCAACGACACCGGTGCGTCGCTCACGTGGGTCGGAGACGACTCCAAGTCGGAGGACAGCTGGCAGGTCAACCCGCCGCGGACGCTGCCCCTGATCCGCCCGCAGTTCGCGGTGATGCCGTCCTTCTCCGGCTGGATGACGGTGTCTGCGTGGGCGCGCGGCTGCTGGAACAACGTCACGTACAGAAATGCCTATGGGACCGTCGCGATCGGTGTCAGCGACCCATACAGCAGCGGCAACGACTGGTGGTGCCACGCGACCGGCAGGCTCCGTTGCATCGGCCCCGAGCACCGCGTCAGAGACTGGCAATGGCCGCGAGTCCAGCAGTATGTGCTGAGCTACATGGGCGAGGCGTCGGTGCTCGGCGGCTCGCACATCCGCGCGGCCTACTGCGTCGCACGCACCGACGTGCCGCTCCGAGAGTATCCCTGCGACGACGACCCGCTGCGCGAGTAGCGGCAGCTCCTGATTGTACAAGTAGTCGAAGGTCTTGTACGATCCTCGCATGGCGACGATGAACATCAGTTCCGCGCGGGAGAGACTGCCCGAGGCCGTCGAGCTCGCCCATTCCGAGGCGGTCTTCCTGGAGCGCTACGGACGACGTGCCGCGGTCCTGCTCAGTCCCGAGCGCTACGACGAGTTGATGGAAGCGCTGGAGGAGGCTGAGGATGTCGCGGCATTCGACGCCGCCATGGCCGAGGAGGGTCCCAACATCCCGTGGGATCAGGCCAAGGCCGACCTCGGCTGGACGTGACCTACCGCATCGAGCTGCGCCCCGCCGCCGCCCGCGCGCTCAAGAAGCTCGATCCGCCCGTCGCCCGCCGCATCCAGGGCGCCATCGCGCTGCTCGCAGAGAATCCCCGGCCACCGGCGGCACGCCCCTTGCGGGGGCGGCCCGGCCTCCGAGTCCGAGTCGGCGACTACCGCATCGTCTACACGGTCGAGGACGACGTTCTGCTGGTGGTCGTCGTCACGCTCGGGCATCGCCGCGACGTCTACGAGCGTTGAGCGAGCGTTGCCGCGCGAGCGACTCCTTCGAGCCGCCGCTCGCTTTTGTGGATAGCGCCAACACGCCACCTCCGGCCCCGCGACCGGCTCGATCTCCGTTGAACCGATAATCGTCCGCGTGCTCGGGATACGACGGTGGCCGCTCGTCGACGAGCGCGGAGCGTGCCGCGACTCCTGAAGTTTGGAGTCCGACACCCGTGGCTGAGATGCGCGACATGGCTTGCTAGCGTGCTAGACGGAATTCCGGTGCAGTGCCGCTGCGACAGGGGCTCGTCTCAGGTGTATGAGCGACGGGTAAAGCGGGGTGCTTCATTCGTGTTCCAAACTGTCACCAACCCATAGCGGGAGGTTCATACATGCATGCCGTTCCGGTCCCACGGAAGGCGATGCTGAGCACGCTGGTCGCGCTCGCGTTGATCGCCGGCGCTCTGCTCGTCGCAGCACCGAAGGCCTTGGCTTCAACAGGGCAGTGCAACGAAGCAGGCAGAGTCTGCGTCTGGGCACTGTCCGGATGGGAAGGTAACTTCTCCTGGTGGGGCGCAGGCACCGGTTGCCACAATCACGCAGAAAACTCGAATTTGCGGTCGGTGTGGAACCGCACGAGCCACAGCATAAACATACCTGAACGAGGCAGCGTACCCCCGAACGAGTTGATATCCCTCGGCTCGGGCGAACCGTCGATAACGGGATTGATCTGCACCTGATCGAAGATGAGCTGGTGACGCAACCAGCAAATCACTTACGGAAAGGAACACGGCATGACGCGCACTCATCGTCAGCGTTTCGCGCTGCTGCTCGCTGCCAGCCTCGCGACGCTGTTGATCGCACTGGCGCTTGCATCGACGTCGGCTTCGGCATCTCCGTTCTGCGGCGGTCAGACGATCAACGACCATCAGACCTGCTTCGGCGCCGCCCGCACCTTCCAATTCCTCAGGGGCAGGGGCGAAAGCACGGGCGTCTGCGTTGGCTACAACGAAATAGCAAGAGGAGGATGCTCGGCAGGTGCGGCATTCTGGGCGGAATGGGACGTCGGGTCCGCCGCCTTCCGCACCCCTCGAATCATCGGCAACTCCCCGAACAACACCACGGTGCAGTTCGCGGAAGCGTCGTGATCGAGGAACGACCGCTCGCTTAGGACGGCCGTGATGGCGAAGAGAACAGTGAGCTGGCGCATCTGCGCCAGCTCGCTTCTCATCTTGCTCGTGGGCGCTGGTCTGGCGTCGTGCGGTTCGGCGAGGCCCGACGGCGCGAAGCCTCGCTCGCGGACTGTCGAGCATGCGCCGCGCATGCTCGGGCGGCTGTCGCGCATGCAGCGCCACTCGTTCGCGCTGCTGCGCACACGGCCAGAGGGACTTCCAGCAGGCTTCGGGCCGCTCCCGACGGCCACCGCGGCGGGCATAAATCCGGCGTTGGCGCAGCGGATCCCGGTGATGGTGGCGGGCAGATACTGGTTGGCTCCCGGCATCGGCTCGCTCTGCATCCTCTCCGAGGTCCCCGGAACCCCGGGCGTCATGACGGTCTGCGGGAGAACGCGGCAGGTCGCCGAGCAAGGCCTTGGCACCATCTCCTTCGCGCCGGCAGAACGGACTCCGGCCGGCGCGCCGACGCGACTGCTCGTCGGCATCGCCCCTGACGACGCACGCACGGCACTCGTCCATACCGACGGCTCGGTCGCCGCCGTGCCGGTCGTCGGAGGCGTGTTCGTCCTGCGCGACTCGCGACGCGGACCTTCGGAATCCACCGAGCTGCGCCGCACGCGCGGTACCTGACGCCGCAAAGCGTGCCCCAGGAATCGAACCTGGCATTGCGGTTTGGGACCGCGTGAGCAGATGGCGCGGGCCACGCTGGCAGGGTGGGGTTCGCGTGCCAACTGTCGCGGCGCCTGGGCGTATCGGGTCGGGCGTGGCAGGACGTCACGACGGGTGCACTCGCGACCGTGTCGCAGGCGGGATTTCGCGGTAGCGCTGCGAGCCGTTGCGTTCTGTAATTGAAGCCGTTGGCGTCTCTCAGGAATTTCGCCACGGGGCCGCTTCCAGTGCGATTGAGGATGCAGGCTTTTGACGGCATGCCCTGCGGGCGCTACGCTTGATCGTGACGCAATTATTCACCTAGTCCAGGGGGCGCCGGTGCTGGCGCGGGGCGGGGTGCCTTTTGGCGAGCGAAGGAGGGACGCTCACAACGCGTTGTTCGCCCGCACGCGACGCTCGCCGAGCGCACATGCCCTGTGCGCTGCCGCAGCAGTCATGCCGCGGCTCGACCACCAACGAAAGGACGCAGCCGGATGTCCGTCCGCAGCAGGTTCATCATCTCAGCACTCGTGGTCACGATGCTCCTTGCCGGCGCCGTGGGCTCCGCATCGGCCCGCGAACTCCTGGTCAGCGAACAGCACCACTCGTGGATATGGCTACTCGGCCACGCGCTCCTCCACCCCCGAATCGTGTTTTCGAATGGTCAGATACGCGTCCAGTGCAACCTCAGATTGGGGGGAGGCACCAACGAAAGGATAATCAAGAAAGAAACCACTACAACCATAGGCAGCATCACCAACGGCGAAGTCGAAGAATGCGAAGGCGGCACCGCCACGCTCAGGAGGGAAACGCTGCCATGGAGCACGCGCTACCGCAGCTTCACCGGCACGCTACCCAGGATAAGGAGCAGCAGCGAAAGCGTCATAAGGGCCACCTTTAGGATAAGGGAAAGGGAAGGCCTCGAATGCGAAGCCGCAACCGAAGTCAACCACCCTCTTGTGTTCATAATAGGGAACTCGTCTGAACAAGCTGAAACCGGGCTTGAAACGACTGGAGAAGCGGAATACATCACAGCCGACTCAACCCACAGGATACCGCTCAGGGGCGAAGGATTCCTCTGCGCTTTCGCTGGAGAAGGAGAAATCTCCGGCGTAGGATTGGTGCGCAACCTACCGGGGACCGGCAAGATCAGGATAACCCTAATATAGTCACAGCAAACGGAGGGCGTGAGCGGGACTCTCACATGGACGTCCCCTTACGCGTCATCGGGGCGCCTGGCGGCTCGCAAACCCTCCACCGCAGACCTGGTCCTGTCTGATGGCCCGCGTTCACGAGTCCGACAGGACAGACCACCGGAGTGGCCCGGACTCGGCGGCGATCAAAGCATGCCCCGGCATGCCGCCGAGCGTTGCGATGAGCAGGAGAACACCAGTAGCGACGCGTTTCCCTGCAAATGAGCCGGTGCGTCGATTCGGGTGAAAGCGGGGGACCCAGGAATCGAACCTGGCGTTGCGGTTTTGGAGACCGCCGTGTTACCGATACACCAGTCCCCCGGGGACCGGTCGCCCATTGTAGGTGGGCGCGGCGAGGGGCGGTGCGTGCTGCACTTCGACGCTGCTCAGCGGGGTCCGTCGAGGTAGGCCTGCGCCAGCCGTCTCGGCGCGCGCGCCAGCCACGCTTCGACGATCAGCTCCTCCAACTCGGCCGGAGCGATCCGTTCGAGCTGCACGAGCACTGCCGCACAGCCGGCAGCGCGAGCGCAAGACGGCGGACGTCGTCCCAGCTTGCCACGCCAGGAGGGTACCCAGCCGGCGTGCCGACTCAGCTCAGCTCGCCGTGCCGCCCCCCGGCGACGGCGCCACCCGCACCGCGAGCCATCCGGGGACCGCGAGCATCGCAACCGCCACGAGCGTCACGAGCGCGAGCACCGCGAGCGCACCCACCCCGGCCGTCGAGTAGAAGACGGGAAAGCCGGTGATCGTCTCCAGCGCGCGGCTGAGCAGCACCTGCCCGTAGAGCCCGAAGACGGCGCCGACCAGGCAGCCCGCGCCGAGCAGCAGGCCGCTCTCCAGGAGCAGCGCGCGCCACAGCTCCGCCTCTGGGTAGCCGTGCACCTTGAGCGCCGCGAGGCTCGGCCGCCGCTGCCAGATCATCCCCCCCATCGCCGCCGCCATCGCGAGCATCGCCGAGACGAGCACGAGGATCGAGATCTGCGTCAGCCGCTTCAGACCCTGGCGCGAGGCGGCGTAGTGCATCGCCGTCCGCTGCGCGCGCGTCTCCACCTTCGCGGGCAGCCCCGGCCCGAGCGTCCGCCGCACCGCCGCCGCGACGCGCGCGGGCGACGCGCCCGCGGCCAGCCCGAGCTGCAAGGCGCTCGGCGCGTCGCTGCCCCACGCGCGCGTGTAGTCGTCGGCGTTGAGCACGATCGCGCCCGGCGGCCAGCCCAGGTTCGTGGAGATCGCCGCCACGCGCAGCGGCGTCGGAACGGGCGTCGGCAGGATCACGCGATCGCCGATCCCGACGTGCTCCGCAGCCGCCACCGACTCCGACAGCACGACCCAGCCCCCGGCCCGGACGCGCTCGGTGGCACGCGCGAGGTCGCCGTGCCGGAGCTGCGTCGACGGGATCGGCCACAGCGCCGATCGCGGCGGCGCCTGCACCCAGGCGCGGTGGTCGCCGACGTTGAGGAAGCTGCCGCGGTAGACCCGCACCGCCCGAACGCCGGGGATGCGCCGCAGCTCCGCCACGGTCCGCGACGGGACGACGAACGGCGTCACCGCGAACGCGTTCGAGACGCCTGGGAACGACGCCCACACGTCGGCGTTGCTGTCGATCTCGCTCGCCGAGGCGTCCAGCCCGCGCTGCAGATCGGCGTGCGCGCCGCCGATCGCGACGGTCGCGAACACCGCGATCGCCCCGGTCGACGCGAGCGCGATCGTGCGCAGTCTCGCGCGCCCCGAGCGCAGCTCCATCACGGCGAGCGTCGGCACCGGGCTTCTCACGGCGCGCGACACGAGCTCGAAGCCCCGCGTCAGCAGCCGCAGCAGCGACGGCAGCAGCAGGAGCAGCGCGAGCGTCAGCGCGACCAGGCCGGCGAGCGCGACGCGCGGCGCCGCGACGACGATCAGTGTCGTCACGGCGATGCACGCGAGCCCGGCAATCACCATCCGACGCGGAGCGCGCGCCCCTCCCGCACCCGACTCGTCCGCAGCGGCTTGGCGCGCGAGGATGTCGCGCAGCGGCGCCAGCACGGCGGCGCATGCGGCGAGCACCCCGGCGCCGCCGGCGACGGCGACGCTCTGCCACGTCACGATCCGCTGCGAGCCGATCGGAAACGCATACGCGAGATACCCCGGCACGCCGCCGAACAGGTGGCGCGAGATCTCATCGCCCAGCGCCAGCCCGACGGCGCCGCCCGCGACGCCGAGCCCGAGCGCGTCGAACAGCAGCACCTGGACGAGCACCCACGGCTCGTTGCCGGCCATCCGCAGGTCGGCGACAAAGCGGCGCCGCTGCGGGACCGTCAGCAGCACGGCGCTGAACGCGAACAGGAAGCCGACGAGCGCGCTGAAGACGGAGAACATCGCTGTCGACTGGTTCGTCGGATAGGCCGCCTGCTGGAAGACGGCCACGTCGTTGTCGGCCGCGCGGACGTTCAGCCGGCCGGCGGCGATCCGTCGCAGCCCATCCTCGACTTCGCGGTCGCGTCCACGCCTCGGCTCCACGAAGATCCGCGTCACGCGACCACCCATGCCGCTGATGCGCTGCGCGAACGGCAGCGGCGCGATCGCGACCGGGCTGTGGATCAGCGCGCCGATGTCGTGCTGCTGCAGCTCGGCGCCGAGCGGGACCGCGACGGTCCGCGTGCCGATCTGGAGGCGGACCGGCTCGCCGAGCGAGACGTCGAGCGCGTCCGCCATCGGCGCCGGCAGGGCAAGCGCCTGCTGCCGGCTGAGCTGGGCCGCCGTGAAGTGCCGCAACAGGACGCCGCCGATTCTCGCGAAGCGCGGATCGCCGCCGAGAAGCTCGACCGAGCGGCTGCCGCGCGGGCCGATCACGTTCGCCTGCGCTTCGAGCACGGGCGCGGCGGCCCGCACGCCGGGGAGGCGCTCGACCTGCGCGAGCACGCGCTGCTCGAAGCCCTCCGGGCCGCGCGCGGCAAGCTCGAAGCGCGTCTGCCCGACGATGCCGCTGGTGAGCTGGCGCACCGCCCCGGTGAGGCTCGTGTTGGCCACGAGCGCCGCGAACACGAGCGCCACGCCGACGGCGATCCCGGCGAGCGCCAGCAGCTCCTGCACGAGGCGCGAGCGCAGCCGCACGCGGTAGAGGTGGACGAGGCTGCTGAGCGGCACCGCGACCTCAGCTCTCCTCGGCGGCGAGCACGTCCGGCGCGCCGTGCCCGTCGGCGAGCCGGCCGTCGGTCAGCGTGTGCACCCGGTCCGCGAACGCGGCCGCCTCCGGGTCGTGGGTCACAAGCAGCATCGCGACGTTCTGCTCGTCGCAGACCTCGGTCAGCAGCGTGAGGACCTCGCGGCTGCGCTTCGTGTCGAGGCTGCCGGTCGGCTCGTCGGCGAGCACGAGCTGCGGGCCGGTCGCGAGCGCACGCGCGATCAGCACGCGCTGGCGCTCGCCGGTCGAGAGCTGCTCGGAGCGATGCCGCAGGCGCTCGCCCAAGCCCAGGCGGTCCATCAGCGGCGTGACCCGGCGATGCGCCTCGCGGACGCCGATCCGCGTGTCGAACAGCTTCAACGCCGCGTTGTCGATCGCCGGCACGCCCGGCATCAGGTCGAGCGACTGGCTGACGTAGCCGAGCTGCAGCCGGCGATAGCGGGCCGCATCGCGGGGCGAGAGCCCGGTGATGTCGCGGCCGTTGACGAGCACCGCGCCGCCGTCGGGGCGCTGCAACGCGGCGACGATCGTCAGCAGCGTCGTCTTCCCCGACCCGCTCGGCCCGTAGAGCGCGACCAGCTCGCCGGCCGCGATCGACATCGAGATCCCGTCCAGCGCCCGCACGACGTCCCCACCGCCGGAGCGGTAGTGCTTGACGAGGTCGCGGATCTGGAGCACTCAGGCGGACCGCTCGCCGCCGGGGAACTCGACGACGTTCCCGCCGGTCGGAGCCGGGTCGGCCGGCGCCAGCAAGCGCCCGCGACTCAACGAGCGCACCTCGTGCGCGTGCAGCATCGCCGGCATGTCGGGAACCGCCATGAGCACACCCAGTCTCTCGTCCTCGGCGGCCACGCGCAGCAGTCCCACGACGCGCTCGCGGTCGACGATGCCGAGCCCGGCGGTGGGGTCGTCCACCAACAGCAGCCGCGGCTCGCGCACGAGCGCATGCGCGATCGCGACGAGCATGCGCGCCGTGTCCGACAGGCTCGACCAGTGCGCGTCGGCGGCGTCCTCCGCACCGACCTTCGCAAGCGCGGCGAGCGCGCGCCGCTGCGCCGCGGCCGGTCCGAGCTTGCGATAGAGCGGGAGCGCCACGTAGACCCGCATCGGCAGCGAGCGCGTCTCGGGACCCGCGCGCTCGACCCAGCCGATCTCCTCGCGATGCAGGCGCGCGAGCTGCCCGCGCGCGAGCGTGCGCACGTCGACGCCGTCGAAGCGGACGCAGCCGCGCGTCGGCGCGTCGAAGCCCGCAGCGAGCCGCAGCAGGGTCGTCTTCCCGGACGCGCGTGCTCCGTAGACGCCGACGAGCTCGCCGGGATGCACGTCGAGCGAGACGTCTCTGAGCACGTGCAGCTCGCGCGGGCCGCGCAGATAGGACTTGCCGACCGACTCCAGCGCCAGCAGCGGTCTCATCGAAGCGGTCCGGCGGAGGCGGAGGAACGCTCGATGCGCTCCTCGATCAGCTCGCAGATCGCGCTCAGCCAGTCCACCAGCGCCTGCAGCCAGCGGGCGTTGAGGTCGTCGACCATCATCACGGCGGCGTGCTGCCACGGCACCGTCGGCTCGGCGACGTGCGCGAGCACCGGCCGTCGCAGCGTCGCCAGCTCGGCGATGCACTCGCCGGCCTGCGACTCGGCGACGGCCAGCAGCTCGGGCAGGTCGTCCGGATCGCTGAGGCTGAGCTTCGCCTGCAGCTCGTCGCGCAGCACCGCGCGTTCGCTGGGCGCCGCGAGCCATGCCTTGAAGCGCGTGCGACCGACGAGCGTGGCGCGGTAGATCACGCGCGGCGCGCCGCGCCGGGTGGCGCCCGCGCGCTTGTCGCCGATCTCCTCGATCCAGCCGTCCTGCTCGAGCCGCTCGAGCGTGCGGTAGACGAAGTTCTCCGAGAGGCCGAGGAAGCCAAAGCGCGATCTGGCGCGCTGGATCAGGTCGTAGCCGTAGCCCGGCCGCTCGATCAGCAGTCCGAGCACGACGTGCTTTGTCGAAAGCCCGCTCACTCCCCGCTCCCGTGAACGGGACCGTACATCATCAACGGGCACGGCGTGCTTCCGGCGGCATAGCGCCTCCGATCGGTGGTCGTTGACTAGGCTGCGACGTGGGAATGCCGCCTGCGGGACTCGTCGATCCGACGCCGCTCTCGCCTGGCCAGGTTCGCGCGCTGGTCGCCGGCGCAGCACGCGAGCTGTCGTGGGGACTGCCCGCGGTCGCGCACGAGACACGGGCATGGCGGGCGATGGCCGAGTCGATTCCAGCCGCGCCGCTGCGCGAGGACGCGCTGCGCTCGCTCGCCACGAAGCGAGGGCACGCCGACGGGGCCGCGCTGTTCACGATCCTCCCCCGCCACCGCGATCGCAGGCTGCTCGCGCTGCTCGTCGCCTACGAGACGATCGTCGACTTCCTCGACTGCGTGAGCGAGCGCTGCCCGACGCGCGCGAACGGCGAGCAGCTGCACCGCGCGCTCGCCGACGCGCTCGATCCGGACGGGCCGCTGCGCGACTACTACCGCCATCATCCATGGCAGGACGACGGCGGCTACCTGCCGGCGCTCGTCAACGCCTGTCGCGCCGGTTGCCGCGCGCTCCCCTCGTTCGAGCACGTGCGCCCGCTCGTGCGGCGCGAGGCGCGCCGCGCGCTGGTGCTGGGGATCAACCACGAGCCGGACCCCGCGCGACGCGACGCGGCCTTGCGCGCCTGGGCGGCGCGCGAGTTCCCCGCCGAGCGCGAGCTGCGCTGGTTCGAGCTGAGCGGCGCGGCCAGCGCGACGCTCGTCGTGCACGCGCTGCTGACGCTCGCGGCCGAGCCCGACGTCCCCGAGCACGACCTCGCGGCGGCGTACGGCGCGCATTGGCCGTGGATCGCGCTCGCCACCACGATGCTCGACAGCTACGCCGATCAGGCGGAGGACCGGGCCAGCGGGAACCACGCCTACATCGCGCACTACGCGGACCGCGACGCCGCGGTCGCGCGCGTGCGCGAGAGCATCCGCCACGCGCTCGCCGCTGCTGCCGAACTGCGCGACGGCCACCGGCACGTCGTGATCGTGGGCTGCATGATCGCGCTCTACCTCTCGAAGGAGAGCGCGCGCGCTCCCGAGCTGCGCGCGACGACGGCGTCGCTCGTCGAGGCCGGCGGGTCGCTCGTGCGCCTGCTGCTGCCGGTCCTGGGGGCGTGGCGCGCGGTCTACGGCCAGCGCCGCGCCTGACGGGCGCCGCAGACCCCCTGCGCCGGAGTATTGCCGCGCAGGGATATGCGCGCCGCGCGGCGCGAACTAGCGTGCGCTCCACGCTCGACGGGATCAGGCGGCATTCCCCCACTCGCCGGGTCCCGTCCGAGGCAGAGGACAGGTCCTCCGCTCCAGCGTCGGCGCGGCGAGGAGGGAGGCGCGCCGCTCGACCCGCGGCGCGCTCCCCTCCTCCCGCCGGCACGACCACACACAGCCATGCGCGACGAGCTGAGCAGCGAAGCGGTCCGGCCGCACCTCCGGAGAGCGTCACCGGCGCCGGAGTCGGTGGTCCTCGCGCTGTACGCGAGCCTCCGCGGCACAGCCGCGTACGTCGCGCTGCTCGTCGACCGGATCGACATGGCGCACCTGCCCGACGCTCAGATCGAGCGCACGCCCGCCGACGTCCCCGCCGACCTGCTCGTTCGCCTGACGGCGCTGTGCGACGCGTTGCGAGCGGCCGCCGACGCCGTCCTCTGCCAGCTCGACCCGCTGCTCGCGCGCCGCGCGTGGGCCGCAGCCGACGTGGCCTCGCAAGCGGCGCCGGGCGGCGAGGGCAGCCGATGAGGGCGCCCGGGACCGTCCGACGACGTGGGGGATGCGGGTGGAGGGATTCGAACCCACAGCGGCCTCTACCTGGCCACCGGCTCCTAAGGCCGGCGCGTCTACCGTTTCGCCACACCCGCAACTGACACCGTAGCGGCGCGCGGGATTGTAGGGTCCATGGTCGATGGACGCCGGCTACGTGATCGAGCGCCCCAACCGCGACAAGGCGTCGTCGAAGACCACCCGCGCGATCGTGGTCGCGCTGCTGCTGATCTCCGTCGCGCTGATGCTCGTCGTCATCCTCGGCGGCTGGTCGATGCTCCAGAGCGGCGGCGCGCTGCAGCTCCTCTACGTCGTGATCTACCTCGTGATGGCGTACTACGTGGCGCAGTGGAACCGCGGCCCGCTGCCGGTCGTCACCGCGCTCGCGATCATCCTCGGGATCTTCGCCGTCATCGCCGGGCCGCAGTGGTTCGACCGCGACAAGGCCGGCTTCGCCACGCCCGAATCCGTCTTCGGCACGACCGGCCTGCACTCGCACACGCTCGGCGTCGTCACGCTCCTGCTCGTGCCGCTGCAGGCGCTGCTGATCTTCTTCACGCTCCAGGGCTTCCGTCAGGACTGGCACGTCGAGGTGGAGCGTCCGGTCGGCCGGCTCGACCGCCGCGCCGTGCGCGGTGTTCGCTGACGCCGCGGCTCAGGGCACCAGCAGCAGCTTGCGGTGCGTGCTGCGCTGGACGCGCTCCCACGCGTCCGCGACCCGCGCAAGCGGGATCCGCTCCAGCTCGATCGCGATCCGCCCGGCCGCGGCGTGCTCGATCAGCGTGCGGTACGCCGCGCGACGCACGTCGGCGGGGACGAGGAAGTTGAGATAGCCGCGGACGTCGAGGTGGCGGCCGCGGATCGCCGCGGAGGACAGCGTCGCCTCGGCGCCGGCCGACTGGCCGAGCTGCACGAGCCGCCCGCCGACGCCGAGCGCCTCGACCGCGGCTGCGGCGGGCGCGCCCCACAGCGGGTCGTGCACGACGTCGATGTCGCCGGCGGCCGCTTTGCGGAAGGCGTTCGTGAGATCGGCGCCGTCGAGGTCGCGGAGGTCGACCGTCGCGTCGGCGCCGAGCTGGCCCGCGCGCGCGAGCATGTCCGCGTCGCGCCCGGCCGCGACGACCCGGCCCGCGCCGAGCAGCCGCGCGGCCTGGACGGCGAGCGCCCCGACGACGCCGGTCGCGCCGAGCACGAGCACCGTCTCGCCCGGCCGCAGCTGCGCGCGCCAGGCGAGCGGCAGCCACGCGGCGAGCCCGGCGATGCCGAGCGCCGCCGCGACGCCGTCGTCGATCTCGTCCGGCAGCTCGAGCGGTCCGCCCGCGTGCACGAGCACGCGCTCGGCGAAGGCGCCGAACGGCGCGATCGGCGCGTCGAAGTAGACGCGGCGCCCGTCGTCGGTCCGCCCGACGCCCTCCGTCCCCACGACCGACGGCAGCGGCGGCGGGCCGGACAGGTAGGCGCCCGACGCCTTGCGCACGTCGACCGGGTTGACGCTCGCGACCGCCACCTCCACGACCGCCTGCCCCTCCCCCGCGACCGGCTCCTCGAACGCCTCATGCACCGGCGTCGCGCCGTACTCGTGCAGGACTGCGGCGTGCATCTACCGGACGCTAGCGTGTCTGCTGAAACCCTCGCCGTCCGGGCGACCCATGCAGGCGCGTGAGGGGCGGACAGAGTTTGCTGCGAAAGCGCATGTGGTTGGTTCCTTTCTGTGCAGAGGGCCCAGCAGACGTGCTGCTGCGGCACGAAGGTCAAGCGCGGCGTCGCAGCGTCCCCTCCTTTCCCTGCCAGCGACGACGCCGACCTGAGCGAACGGCCTCCCGGGCGAGCGTCGCGCACCGCGGAGCACGCGGTCAAAGCTCCATCGCCGCGAAGAGAGACACCGGCGGCTGGCGAGCGCCCGAGCCATGGCGCGCGTTTTGTGGCGGTCGTTCGGGTCTCGATGGGGCGAGCGGGATTCGAACCCGCACGTCCTTGCGGACAGTCGCTTTTGAGGCGACCGCGTCTGCCATTCCGCCACCGCCCCGGTGGGGACCAGAGTGTACGTGGACTGCGGCGAGCGATCAGCCGACGAGCGCCAGCAGCTCGCCGGCGAACGCCGGCGGCGCGGCGAGCAAGCCTGCCGGCATCCCGTCCGCGGGCGCCAGCTCGTGCAGCTCCAGCCCGGCGCGGACGCACAGCAGCGCACCGGCGGCGACGTCCCACGCCTTCACGCCGCGCTCCCAATAGGCGTCGCAGCGGCCGAGCGCCGTCCACGCGAGGTCCAGCGCCGCGCTGCCGCCCCGGCGCACGTCGCGCACGCGCGGCAGGACGCGCTGCAGCACCTCCGCCTGCCGCGCCCGCACCGCCGCGTCGTAGGCGAAGCCGGTCGCGACGAGCGCGAGGTCGAGTGTGGCCGCGCGCGGACGGCCCGCGACCGCCGCCCCGTCGAGCAGCAGCGACCCAGAGCGGGCCGCGCTCAGCTGCTCGTCGCGCAGCACGTCGAGCACGACCCCGGCGATCGTCCCGTCCGCGTCTTCCGCCGCCACGCTCACGGACCACTGCGGATAGCGGAAGAGGTAGTTGACCGTCCCGTCGAGCGGATCGACGATCCAGCGCACGCCGCCGTCTCCGGCGGTCTCGCCGCCCTCCTCCCCCAGGATCGCGTCGCCCGGACGATGTGCGGCGAGCACGCGCCGGATCGCCGTCTCGGCGGCACGGTCGGCGTCGGAGACGGGGTCGGTGGCGGTCGTCTTCGTGCCGAAGCCCTCGACGGGGTGCTCGTAGCGCGCGATCAGCTCATCGGCCGCGGCGCGCGCCGCCGCGCGGGCGACGTCGAGCAGCTCGCCTTCGCTCACGCCGCGAGCAGCGGACGCCGGTCGGCCCACGGCCGCGCCGCCTCGAGCTGAGCGGAGAGCGACAGCAGGGTCGCCTCGTCGTGCGGGCGCCCGACCAGCTGCACCGCGAGCGGGACGCCGTCGGCCGTGAAGCCGGCCGGGACCGACGCGGCCGGCTGGCCGGTCACGTTCCACGCCGGCGTGTAGGGCGTGTAGCGCGCCACGCCGTTGAACGTCCACAGCGCGCCGCGGCCCTCGTATCTGCCGATCGGCAGCGGCAGCTGGGCGGTTCCCGGGGTCAGGAGCACGTCGTGGTCGGCGAAGACCTGGCCGAGCCGCCGCGCCGTCGCGGCCTCGTGCGCGCGCGCACGCGCGAGGACCGGACCCGGCAGCATCCGCCCGATCCGCACCATGGCGCGCGTGCGGCGCTCGAGCCGGTGCGGATGCGCGAGCATCGCCGCGTCGTCGGCGACGCCGCGCAGGTAGCGGGGGACGATCTCGGTCAACAGGTCGGCGTAGGGGACCTTGATCTCCGCGACCGTATGGCCGAGCGAGCGCAGCAGCGCGATCGTCTCCTCGTAGGCGCCGCGCTGCGGCGTCGACAGCGGCGCGAACAACGGGTTGTTCGTCGCGCAGGCGATCCGCAGGCTGCCGGGCTCGCGCGCCGCCGCTTCTGCGAAGGAGCCCTGCCCTCCGTCGTCGGTGCGGTCGGCCACCACATCCCACCACAGCGCCGTGTCGCCGACCGAGCGCGTCACGCAGCCGACGGTCGTGAGGCCCTGCCAGCCATCCTCGTAGGGAGCCGTCGGGATTCGCCCGCGCTGCGGCTTGAGGCCGTAGAGCGCGCAGCAGGCCGCCGGGATGCGGATCGACCCCGCGCCGTCGCTGGCGAGCGCGGCGCCGGCGAGGCCGGCGGCGACGGCCGCGCCCGAGCCGCCGCTGGATCCGCCCGGCGAGCGGTCGAGGTCCCAGGGGTTGCGCGTGATCCCCCAGGTGGCCGACTCGGTGAACGGCCACTGCATCAGCTCGGGCGTGTGCGTCTTGCCGAGCACGATCGCGCCGGCGCCGCGCAGGCGCTTGACGACCTCGGCGTCGTCGGCGGCCGGGCGGTCCTCGGCGCCGCTGCCTTTGCACGTCACGACGCCGGCGACGTCGACGTCGTCCTTGATCAGGACCGGCACGCCCAGCAGCGGCCGCTCGTCGCCGGCGCCGCGGCGGCCGGCGGCCTGCTCGGCCTCGGCGAGCGCGCGCTCGGCGAACACGACGCGGACCGCGTTGAGCTGGGGGTCGATCCGCTCGATCCGCTCCAGATACAGCTCGACCAACTCGCGCGGGGAGACCTCGCCGGCGCGCACGAGCGCGGCGTGGCGGGCGATTCCGGCGAAGGCGAGGTCGGTGCGGTCCATCGCGGCGCAGCGTACCGGCCACGCAGGCGCGCCCGCGCCGACGGGCCGCGCCCCCTCAGCCGAGCACCGGCATGACGGCGGACGCCGGCCTGACCGCCACCCCGCGCGGCGCGGCGAGCCGCTCCAGCATCACAGCGGTGTCGGCGAAGGCGACGCCGGTCAGGTGCTCCTGGCGCGCCGCGAAGTCGGCGACGATCGCGGTGACCGCCTTCGCGTAGGCATTCCGGTCGCCAACCGCGAGCGCGTGCAGCGCGTCGGCTGTCTGCGCAAACGCCTCCCCGCCGGCGCGCATGCCCTCGACCGCGGGCAGCGCCGCCTCGTCGTCGCCCTGTGCGAGCGCGGCGAGCGCCAGCGCATATGCGGAAGCCGGCGTGTCGCATCTGTCGCCCAGCGCTTCGCGCACGTACGCCGCGGCTTGTCCCCCCTCGCCTGACAGGATCGACGACTTCAGCAGCCCGATCAGGCGGCCGAACGCGTCCGGGCCGGCCCCCTCCCACGACGCCCGGTAGCGCTCGGCGGCGGCACGGAAGAGCGTGCGCGAACGGGCTGCGTCCCCGCGCAGCAGCGCCTGCTGCGCCAGGCCGTCGCAGCGGACTGCCTCGCCCATGAGCCGCTGAGCCGCGTCGGCGCTCATCCCGCGCGGACCGTACCGCGTCGATCGCTTCCGGAAAACAGATGTATGTGGTAGACGACCGATGTAGGGTTCGAAGAATGAAGCGTTTGCAGATCCACATCGAAGAGGAGCTCGACGACGCGCTCGCGGTCGCGGCGGCGCAGCAGGGCACGTCGAAGGCCGCGCTCATCCGCGAGGTCGTCGCAGAGCGGTACGGGTCCGCCGCGGACGGGACAGAGGCGCTGCTGAGCATGGCGGGCATGTTGAAAGGCGGCAGCCGAGACGACTCACAGTCGATCGACGACATCGTCTACGGCCGTCCGTGAGGTTCGTCGACACGTCGTTCTGGATCGCGCTGCTGTCCGAGGAGGATCGCCACTTCGCCGCAGCGCAGAGGCTGGCGAGAGATGGTCTCGGCCCGCTGCTCACCAGTAACCATGTCGTCGGTGAGACCTGGACGTGGATTCGGCGGAGATTCGGTCACGAACGAGCCGTCGCATGCAACCGATCCGTCCGCGCGATCCCCACGCTCACCGTCGTCCATGTCGACGCCGAGGAAGAGCAGGACGCGTGGCGGTGGCTCAACCGCCGCGACGAACGCGAGTACTCGTTCGTCGATGCCACGAGCTTCGCGGTCATGCGGCGGCGCCGGATGCGCGAGGCGCTCGCGTTCGACGGCGACTTCAGCGCGGCCGGGTTCGTCGAAGTGCGATCCTGACGGCCGGCGTCACGCGCCCTCGTCGCCGCCCGGCAACTCGGAGGCCCACAGGCCGCCCGGCCGGACGGGACGGGTCGGCCCGGGGCCGCGCGCGCCCGGGCCGGGCAGCGGCTGCGTCGGCGCGTCCCCGCCCCCACTCGCTCCGCGCGGCTCCGGCGGCAGTTCGCGGCGCGGCCGCAGGCCGGCGCCGATCGCGACGCCGCCGAGCAGCACCAGCACGAGCGGCCAGAACCACAGGCTCGCGCCGGCGACCCCCGGGATCCCCACGAGCGCGACGAACACGAGCAGGATCAACGCGCCGAGATAGGCCGGGCCCGACTCGTGGTCGACGCCCGCGTACGCGACGAGGCCGAGCCCGGCGGCGAGCAGCACCAGCTTCCAGCCGCCGCCCGGCACGCTCGCCGGGATGCCGACGAAGCGCAGAACGCTTGCCGGGATCGGCGAGTAAGCGACGATCGCAGCACCCAGGAACGTCACGCCCAGCGCGAGGATCGCGACGCCGGCCGCGTCGATCAGGTACACGGACTCGCGCCGCTCGACGTCGCGACGCGCCAGCGCCGTCAGCACGAGCACGATCGCGAACGCGAGCAGCACCCAGCGCATCGTCGCCGGGCCAGACGGCTCGAACGCCCACATCACGAACGACAGCACGGCGACGAGCCCGGCGAGCGCCGCGACCAGCGCGCAGATCGCGCTGCGGCGCGCATGCGCGGCCCAGGCCGCAGCGCCCATCACGACCAAAGCGATCCACATGCGCGAGCCGGCGCCGGCGAGCGGGCTGTCGGCGCCGAGCAGATGGGCGAGGCGCAGCAGCGCGACGAACCCGAGTGCCAGCCCGGCAAGCAGCAGCACCTGCTGGTAGGCACGCGGCCGCTCGTCCTCCAGCGGCGAGAGCAGTCCCATCCCCAGCACGAGCCCACAGGCGAGCGCGGTCAGGACGAAGAGGATCCCGGTCCCCCACTGCCCCTGGAAGCGCACGTTCACGAGCAGCATGCCGAGCGCGAGCGGCACCGCGCCCGCCGCGATCAGGTCCCCGCGATGCGGGTGCGGGGTCAGCGCCGCGACGCCTTGGTCGGTGAGGGCGCGCAGGTCGTTCGCCTCAGCCATCAGGCGCCAGCGTAACGCGGCGCGCCGTCGCGATGGCGCGGGTGCTGCGGGCGAACGACCGCGTCGCCGAACCGCCGCGGCCCGTCGTCTCGTACCATCGCGCACATGACCGATGGCGAGCAGCCCTCTGATCCGCCCGCCCTGCGCGCGTCCGACGCCGAGCGCGAGCGCGCCGCCACCCTGCTGCGCGATCACGCCGGGGCCGGCCGTCTCACGCCGGAGGAGCTCGACGAGCGCCTCGACGTGGCCTACGCGGCGCTCACGGTCTCGCAGCTCGACACGCTGCTGCGCGACCTGCCGGCACCGGGCGCCGCGAGTGCGTCCAAGCCGCCCGCCCGCTCGGAGCACCGCGAGATCACGCGCCGGAGGCTCGTGCACGCGGTCGGCCAGGCGCTGCTCGTCACCGCCGCCGCGATCGCGATCTGGCTCGCGACCGGCGCGGACGGCGACTTCTGGCCGCGGTGGGTCGTGCTGGTGATGGTGATCCGCATCGCCTTCCGCACGTGGGGCGAGCTGGGACCGGGGGGCCGCGCCGAGCGCCGGCACCATCGCGACGAGGCGCGGCTGGGCCGCGGCGGCGCGCGCCCGCGCGAGCTGCCTCGCGAGCAGGCCGACGACCGTTAGCCTCGACGGCCACCGCCCACCTGCACGCCCGGAGGCCCCATGGCACTCGTCGAGACCGAGGACCGCGGCGCGGTCCGCCACCTGATCCTCAACCGCCCCGAGAAGCGCAACGCGATGCACGGCGAGCTCGTGCTGGCGATCGGCGCGGCGCTGAAGGAGGCGTCCGTTGAGCCCCACGTGCACTGCGTCGTGCTGCGCGGCGCGGGCGCGATGTTCTCGTCCGGGATGGACTTCGGCGCGCTCGGCGGCCTGGCGAGCGAGCCCGCCAACCTGCGGCCGTTCCGGCGCGAGATCCTCGACGCGTGGAACCTCGCCGAGGAGATGACGAAGCCCGTCATCTGCCAGATCCACGGCGGCTGCATCGGCGGAGCGATGGAGCTGGCGCTCGCGTGCGACCTGCGCGTGATGGCGGCTGACGCGGTGATCGGCATGCCGGAGACGCGCGTCGGCCTGATCCCCGACGTCGGCGGCTCCTCGCGGCTGCCGGCGGTCGTCGGGCTGGGGCGCGCGAAGGAGCTGATCATGACCGGGAAGCTGATCGGCGCCGAGGAGGCCGAGCGGATCGGGCTCGTGAACCGCGTCGCGTCGCCGGAGGAGCTGGACGAGGTGACGCAGCAGCTGGTCGACGAACTGCTGGCGTGTGCGCCGATCGCGGTCGGGCTCGCGAAGCGCGTGCTCGACGCGGCCGCCAAGCCCGCGCTCGCGGCGACGCTCGAGCAGGAGGTTGCGGCGCAGCAGCTGTGCGCGCAGTCGGAGGACTTCTCCGAGGGTGCGCAGGCGCTCGCCGAGCGGCGGCAGCCGCAGTTCGCGGGTCGCTGAGGCGAACATGCACATGCTATTGTATGTGCATGTTTCATCATCGACTCCAGATCCTGCTTGACGACGACCGGCATGAGCGCGTCAACGCCGCCGCGCGCGAGCGCGGCGTGTCGGTCGCGGCGGTCATCCGCGACGCGATCGACCGCGGCCTGCCGAGCGCGGACCGGCGCCGCGCCGATGCGGCGCGGCGCCTCCTCGACGCGCCCGACATGACCGTGCCGGACGTCGCCGATCTGCGCTCGGAGCTCGAGGCGCTGCGCAGCCAGCGCGCATGATCGTTCTCGACACGACCGTGCTCGTGTACGCGAAGGGCGCCGACCATCCGCTGCGCGACCCGTGCCGCGTCCTCCTGCAGGCCGTCGCCGAGCGCGTCGTCGCCGCGACGACGACGGCCGAGGCGATCCAGGAGTTCGTCCACGTGCGCGCGCGGCGGCGCGGGCGCGAGGACGCCGCCCGGCTCGGCTGCGACTACGCAGAGCTGCTGGCGCCGCTGCTGAAGCCGAGCGCCGAGGATCTCGTCCGCGGGCTCGCGTGGTACGAGCGCTCGGAGCGGCTCGGAGCGTTCGACGCGGTGCTCGTCGCTGCTGCGGCCGCGACCGGCGCGCGCGCGGTCGTGTCCGCCGACGCGGCATTCGCCGAGCTCGACTCGATCGCCCACGTCACGCCGGACGCAGACGGCGTCGCGGGCCTGCTCGCCGCCTGACCGCGGGTCGATAGCCTCCGGCGCGCCATGCCCCCCTCCCCCGTCACGATCGTCGGCGCGACCGGCGACCTCGGCTTCGGCCTCGCGCTGCGCCTGGCGCACGCCGGCGGCGTGCCGATCGTGATCGGCTCGCGCGACGCCGCCCGCGCAGCAGAGGCCGCCGAGCGCGTGCGAGCGGCCGTGCCCGGCGCGGAGGTGCGGGGCGCCGAGAACGCGGAAGCCGCCGCCGCATCCGACCTCGTCGTGCTCTCCGTCCCGTTCGCGAGCCAGGCGAGCACGCTCAGATCGATCAGAGACGCCTTGCGGCCCGGCACGCTGCTGCTCGACGTCACGGTGCCGCTCGCGACCGCCGTCGGCGGGCGCCCGACGCGCACGCTCGGCGTCCCGCAGGGCTCCGCCGCGCAGCAGGCGCAGGAGCTGGTCCCCGACGGCGTGACGGTCGTCGCCGGCCTGCACACCGTCGCCGCCAGACACCTCGCCGACCTCGACCACCGCTTCGACGAGGATGCCCTGATCTGCGGCGACGACGCCGCGGCGAAGGAGCGCGTCGCCGAGCTGATCCGCCGGATCCCCGGCCTGCGCCCGGTCGACGCCGGCCGCCTGGAGCTAGCGCGGATCGTCGAGCAGCTCACCGCGTTGACGATCTCGATCAACGTCCGCCACAAGGTCACGGCCGGCATCCGGATCGTCGGGCTGCCGTGATCGCACCCGTCGTGGTGCTCGCCGGCGGCACCGGCGGGGCGAAGCTCGCGCGCGGGATGGCCGACGTGGTGGGCGCCGACGCGCTCGTCGTGATCGCGAACACCGCCGACGACGTCGAGCTCTACGGCGCGCATGTCTCCCCCGATCCGGACCTCGTCAGCTTCTGGCTCGCCGACCGCATCGACGAGCGCGGCTGGGGCCTCGCCGGCGACACCTTCCACGTGATGGACGGGCTGCGCGCGCTCGGGCGCGAGGTGTGGTTCAACGTCGGCGACCGCGACCTCGCGATCGGGATCGAGCGAGCGCGGCGGCTCGCCGAGGGCGCCCGCCTGACCGAGGCGATCGCAGAGCTGGGCAGCGCGCTGGAGATCCCCGGCCGTGTATTGCCGATGTGCGACGAGCCGGTCCGCACGCGCGTGCGCGCGCACGGACGCGAGTGGCCGTTCCAGGAGTGGATGATCCTCGGCAGAGGCGCCGGTCCGGTCGAGGACGTGGCGTTCGAGGGGATCGAGGCGGCACGGCCCACGCCGGAGGTGCTCGACGCGCTCGCGCGGGCGCGCGCGATCGTGATCGGCCCGTCGAACCCGATCGTCTCGATCGGCCCGATCCTCGCCATGGCGGGGATGCGGGAGGCGCTGCGCGCGGCGCGCGCGCCGGTCGTCGCCGTCAGCCCGATCGTCGGCGGCGAGGTGCTCAAGGGCCCCACTGCGGCGTGCCTCGCGTGGAGCGGCCAGCCGGCGAGCGCGACCGGCGTCGCGGCGATCTACGGCGACCTGCTCGACGGGATCGTCGCCGACGAGCGGCTGCCCACGGCGCTCGGGCTGCCGCTGCTGGAGACCGACCTGCTGATGGCCGACGGCGCCGGACGCCAGCGTCTCGCGCGCGAGACGCTGGCGTTCGCGACCGCGCTCGCCGGCTGAGGGGCCCGTCGCAGAGCACGGCGGTCCGCGCGCCCAACCACTACCGTACGGCGCCTCATGCAGACCGTCGCGATCCTTCCGGTCAAGCGCTTCAAGACCGCGAAGCGGCGCCTCGAGGCCGCGCTCCCGAGCGGGGCGCGGCGCGCGCTCGCGGAGGCGATGTTCAGCGACGTGCTGACGGGCCTGCGGCGCGTGACGGCGATCGACGAGATCCTCGTCGTGAGCGCCGACGCGGGCGCGCAGCGGATCGCCGAGGGCTACGGCGCGCGCGCGATCGACGACCCGGCCGAGAGCGGGCAGGACCAGGCGGTCGCGCGCGGCGCCGCCGTCGCGCGCGAGCTCGGCGCCGCGCAGGTGCTGTGCCTCGCGGGCGACTGCCCGCTGCTCGACCCGGCCGAGCTGGAGACGCTGCTCGGCAAGCCGCGGACCGCCGAGCGCTACGCCGTGGTCGTCGCCGACCGCCACGGCACCGGCACGAACGCGCTGCTGCTCTCGCCGCCCGACGCGATCGAGCCGCGCTACGGGCCGGGCAGCTTCCAACGCCACCTCGAGCTGGCGCAGGCGGCGGAGGTGCCGGCCGAGGTGGTCGAGGTCGCGTCGCTCGCGCTCGACGTCGACACGCCGGACGACCTCGTCGCCCTGCAGGAGCGCCTCGCGGCCAGCCGCGGCGGCGCCGCGCACACGCGCGGGATGCTCCACCAGCTCCAGCGCACGAGCGCGCCGAGCCGCTGATGCTGACCGCCCGGGCACTCGACAGCCTGCCGGAGATCGCGGCAGGCGCGGACCTCGCCGCGCTGATCGCCGCCGCGGGCGCGCCGCTGCGCGACGGCGACGTCGTCGCGATCGCGCACAAGGCGGTCTCGAAGGCTGAGGGACGTGTCCGGCCGCTGGCCGAGGTCGTCGCCGGCGGGCGAGCGCACGCGCTCGCGGCCGAGCACGGCAAGGACCCCCGCCACGTGCAGGTCGTGCTCGACGAGACGCGCGAGATGCTGCGAGCCGAGCGCGGCGTGCTGATCTGCGTCACCCACCACGGCTTCGTGTGCGCGAACGCCGGCGTCGACGCCTCGAACGCGCCGGCCGGGGAGCCGGAGACGCTGATCCTGCTCCCCACCGACCCGGACACGTCCGCGCGGGCGCTGCGCGCGCGGCTGCGCGAGCTGACGGGGATCGCGCCGGCGGTAGTGATCACCGACTCGTTCGGCCGTGCATGGCGCCACGGCCAGATCGACGTCGCGATCGGCGCCGCCGGGATCGCGCCGCTGGAGGACTGGCGCGGGCGCCGCGACAGCGTCGGCCGCGAGCTGCGCGCCACCTGGATCGCGCTCGCCGACCAGATCGCCGGCGCCGCCGACCTCGCCCGCGGCAAGGACTCCCGCCAACCGGTCGTGGTCCTCTCCGGCCTGCACCGCCACGTCCTCCCGCCCCGCGAGGACGGCCCCGGCGCCGTCGCATTGCTGCGGCCGGCGTCGGAGGACCTGTTCCGCTGAATCGAATAATCCAGACGCTATATTAGCCTGACGCTTATCCTTTCAGTACCACCCCTTACGGTGACGCTGTTTGTATTGCCCGAGAAGGAAGCTTCTCCCGCGATGACGCAGAAGAAGCCGCCTCTCGTTTCTATCCTGGCCGCGGCTTCCGCCTGGACGCCGGTAATGCTGGCGCCCGTGAAAGCTGCGACAAAGCGGCCCGGTCTTTCACTCATCGTTCTCGCTAGGCAGACTATTCCGTCCATATTCGTCTGAAAAGCCATATCGAAAACGTTGACCGTGATCGAGCCTATGTTCGGTAGCGTTCCGCCGAAGGAATTATAGGTGACGTCCCACGGAAGGGTTTCCCTTAGAAGCGTCAGGCCTCCCCTCGCGCATGTGCCGCTGCCCGCCGCGGTCACCCTCCCTATTTCGTTGCCGGCGCTCTTTATGAAGGTGTGCCTTGAGAAGGTGCCTTCCAACGTGATCGGACAGGCGACTTCCCTCCCCCCCGCTTCAATCCTGAACGTCGACCAGACTATTCTGAAGCCCCTTTCCCAATTCGTGATTTCGAAATTCCTCGCTGATGCCGCGCTGACGGCCGCTCCCAAGATGGCGGCGGCCATGATCGCGGCCAGCACGAGCTTGCGGTGATTGCCCATGTGGGTTCTCGCGTTTCTGTTGCGAACGTGTAGTTGACGACGCGAGCACGTGCTCCGCCGATGCGGTCTCGGTCCCCCTTTCGGCCGCGTTCGAAGCGCTGGCTTCCTGCCTGCACTCCCCCTATTCGAACCTGCCACCTGAGCATAAGCCAACAAGGTGGAGTGTCAAGCCCTGGCGAGGATGAGAAGCTGCTAGGGCACGCGACGACGCGACTCGGATGGGAGCCGACTGCGTTTCCAATCCGCCGACTTCGCCGCCGGATGCAAGTTCGTGGGACGGACGCCGCCGATTCGTGCGGCGCCCGCACCCGCCGGGCGCTGATACCGTCGCGCCGCGATGCGACCCGAGGACGCGCGCTACCCGGCCGTCGAAGTGGGCGCCGGGCATTACGAGAGCTTCTACCTGAAGTGCGGGGATGCGGCGAGCCGGCGGGCGCTGTGGCTGCGCTACACGGTCCACAAGCCGCCGGGGGGCGTGCCGGTCGGCTCGCTGTGGGCGACGCTGTTCGACGAGCAGGGCCCGCACGCAGCGAAGGTCTCGCCCGGGCCTGAGCAGCTCGCGAGCGGCGGGCGCGAGTGGGTGCGGATCGGCGAGGCGCGCATCGGCGCCGACGGCTGCGCGGGCGAGATTCCCGACCTCGCCTCGTGGGAGCTGCGCTTCGACGGCGGCGAGCCGCCGTTCCCCTACCTCCCGTCCGACTGGATGTACCGCGCGAAGCTGCCGCGCACGAAGGCGCTCAGCCTGCGCCCGGCGGTCCGCGTGAGCGGCACGGTCACCGTGAGAGGCCGGACGGCGGCGATCGAGGGCTGGCCCGGGATGATCGGCCACAACTGGGGCGCCGAGCACGCCGAGCGCTGGATCTGGCTGCACGGAACGGCCTTTGCCGAGCAGCCGGACGCATGGATCGACGCGACGATCGGCCGCATCAAGATAGGGCGCTGGACGACCCCGTGGGTCGCGAACGGCTGCCTCTCGCTCGACGGCGTGCGCCACCGCCTCGGCGGGCTCGGCAAGGTGCGCGCGGTGCAGATCGATGAGCATCCCGAGCGGGCGCGCTTCACGCTCCCCGGCGAGGGGATCGTCGTGCGCGGCGAGGTCTCAGCCCCGCGGACCGACGTCGTCGGGTGGGTCTACAGCGACCCCGCCGGCCCGCAGCACCACACCGCGCACTGCGCGATCGCCGACATGACGCTCACGGTCGAGCGCGCCGGCGCGCCGCCCCGCACGCTGACGGTGAGCGGCGGCGCCACCTACGAGCTTGGGATGCGCGAGCACGACCACGGCATCCCGATCCAGCCGTTCACGGATCCGTGAGCCGCCTTACTCCCCCAGCGCCGTCCCCATCGCGTGGAAGCCGCCGTCCACGTGCACGATCTCGCCGCTGATCGCGCGTGACCAGTCGGACAGCAGGAAGCAGATCGTCTGCGCGACGGGCGACGGGTCGGTGACGTCCCAGCCCAGCGGCGCCTGGCGGCCCCACGCGTCGGCGAGCCGCTCGAAGCCGGGGATCCCGCCCGCGGCGACCGTCTGCAACGGCCCCGCCGAGACGAGGTTCACGCGGATCCCGTGCGCGCCGAGGTCGCGCGCGAGGTAGCGCGAGGTCGACTCCAGCGCCGCCTTCGCGACGCCCATCCAGTCGTAGATCGGCCATGCGACGGTCGCGTCGAAGTCGAGCCCGACGATCGAGCCGCCGCGCTCCATCAGCGGCAGCAGTGCCGCGCCGAGCTGCTTCAAGGACACCGCGCTCGTCTGGAACGCAGCCAGCGCGCTCTCCGGCGGCGTATGCAGGAAGTTCCCGCCGAGCGCGTCCTCCGGCGCGTAGGCGACCGCGTGCAGCACACCGTCGACGCCGCCCCACCACTGCCGCAGCTGGTCCACCAGCGGGCCGTAGTGCGCCGGCTCGTTGACGTCCAGCTCCAGCACCTCCGGCGTCTTGGGCAGCCGTGCCGCCGCCCGCTCGGTCAGCCGGCGCGCGCGGCCGAAGCCGGTCAGCACGATCTCCGCGCCGCAGCGCTGAAGCTGCTCTGCCGTCGCGAACGCGATCGAGTCCTTCGTGATGACGCCCGTGACGAGGACGCGCTTGCCGGCGAGGTCCATCAGACCGCTCACGCGATGAAGGCGCCCGCGCGCCGATCGTCCATCGCCGCGAAGGCCCACGCGAGGCGCCGCCGCGTCTCGTGCGGGGCGATCACCTCGTCGACGAACCCGGCGGCCGCGGCGACGTCCGCGCCGAGGTGCTCGTCCGCGTAGGCGGCCGCCAGCCGCTCCCGCTCGGCGACCGGGTCGGACGCCGCCGCCAGCTCGCGCCGGTGGATGATCCCGACCGCCGGCTGCGCGCCCATCACGCCCAGCTCGGCGTTCGGCCACGCCAGCACCAGGTCGGCGCCGAGGTCCTTCGAGTTCATCGTGATGTACGCGCCGCCGTAGGCCTTGCGCAGCACCACCGTCACGCGCGGCACGGTCGCCGCCGCGAACGCGCGCACGAGGCAGGCGCCGAAGCGGATCACGCCCGCCTGCTCCTGACGCGTGCCGGGCATGAAGCCGGGCGTGTCGACGAGCACCACCAAAGGGATCCCGTAGGCGTCGCACGTCTGCACGAATCTCGCGCCCTTCTGTGACGACTCTGCATCCAGCACGCCGCCGAGGAAGCGCGGCTGGTTGGCGATCACGCCGACCGGGCGCCCGTCGATGCGCGCGAACGCGGTCACGATCGAGCGCGCCCAGCGCGGCTGGATCTCCAGCAGCGAGCCGCCGTCGACGATCCCGCCGATCGCGTCGCGCACGTCGTAGACCTTGCGCGGGTCGTCCGGCACCGCCGCGCCCGGGTCGGCCAGCTCCGGCTCGACCGCGAGCGTGCGCGGCAGGCCGGCGTCGTTGTGCTGCGGCAGGTAGGACAGCAGCCGGCGCGAGAGCGCGGCGGCGGCGCGGTCGTCCTCGACCACGAGGTCGCAGACGCCGTTGCGATCGTGCACCTTGTGGCCGCCCAGCTCGGCGGCGCTGACGTCCTCCCCCATCACGTCCTTCACGACGCCCGGGCCGGTGAGGAACATCGCCGCGTCCTGCGTCATCACGACGAAGTCGGTCAGCGCGGGCGAGTAGCAGCCGCCGCCGGCCGACAGGCCGCCGATGATCGAGATCTGCGGCACGACGCCCGAGAGCGCGACGTTGTGGCGGAAGATCCGCCCGTAGCCGCCGAGCGCCGCCGTCCCCTCCTGCATGCGCGCGCCGCCCGACTCGATGAAGCCGACGACCGGCACGCGCGAGCGGCCGGCGAGCGACAGCACGCGGTTGATCGTGTCGGCGTGCGCGGCGCCGAGCGAGCCGCCGAGGAACGAGACGTCCTGGGCGTAGCAGGCGACGGGGCGACCGTCGACGCGCCCGAGCCCGCCGACGACGCCGTCGCCCGCGCGGGCGCGCGCGCCCAGCTTCGGCGAGACGACGCCCGAGCGGATCGGCTCGAACGAGCCGGCGTCGCACAGCAGCTCCAGTCGCTCGGGCGGCGTCAGGCGCGCGGGCGCGGTCTCGGGAACGGCGATGGCACTCATGCGACCCCCTCCAGGCAGAGAACGACGTTGTGACCGCCGAAGCCGAACGAGTTCGACAGCGCCAGCGGCCGCTCGCCCTTCGGCGTGAACGGCCGTGCGGCAAGCGGCAGGTAGTCCAGGTCCAGCTCCGGGTCGGGCTGCTCCAGCCCGACCGTCGGCGGCAGCACGCGCTCGCGCAGCGCGAGCAGCGTCGCGATCGCCTCGACCGCGCCGGCGGCGCCGAGCAGGTGCCCGATCGCCGACTTCGTCGAGGAGATCGGCACCGTCCGCGCCAGCTCCTCGCCGAACACGCGCTTGATCGCCTTCGTCTCGGAGGCGTCGTTCAGCTCGGTCGAGGTGCCGTGCGCGTTGATGTAGTCGATCGCGTCCGGCTCCAGCGCCGCGTCGCGCAGCGCCGCCTCGATCGCGGCCGCGGCGTACGTGCCCTCCGGCTCGGTCGCGGTCAGGTGGTAGGCGTCGGAGGTCGAGGCGTAGCCGCGCACCTCGCCGAGCACGGGCGCGCCGCGCTGCGCCGCGCGCTCGGCGTCCTCCAGCACGAGTATTCCGGCGCCCTCGCCCATCACGAAGCCGTCGCGGCGCGCGTCGAACGGACGCGAGATGCCGCTCGGCGACAGCGCGCTGGCGGACACGAAGCTCGCGCGCGCGAGCGGCGTGAGCGTCGCCTCCGCGCCGCCGGTGACGACGGCGTCGGCGTCGCCCGTCTGGATCATCCGCGCGGCCGTGCCGATCGCGTGCGAGCCGGCCGCGCAGGCGGAGCCGACCGAGTACGCCGGCCCCCGCAGCGCGTGGCGCATCGACAGCGCCGCCGCGCCCGCGTTGACCATGAACAGCGGGACCGACAGCGGCGAGACCGCCTTCGCACCGCTGTCGCGCAGCACGTCGTGCTGCTCCTCGAGCGAGCCGAGCCCGCCGATGCCGGTCGCCAGCACGCAGCCGATCCGCTCGGAGGCGTAGGGCAGCTCGCCGCCGCCCCAGCCGGCCGCGGCGAGCGCCTCGTCGCTGGCGACCATCGCGAAGTGCGCGAAGCGGTCGGCGCGGCGCAGCTCCTTCTTGGAGAGATGGTCGGCCGCGACGAAGTCGCGGCAGGCGCCCTCGCCGTCGGCGATGCCGCTCTCGCCCGCGACCCAGCGTCGCAGCAGCACGTCGGCGCCCACGCCCAGCGGGGTGACGGCGCCCACGCCCGTGATGACGACCCTACGGCGGGTCATTACGCGGCCCGCGCCACCACGAGGTCGATCGCGTCGCCGACCGTCTTGAGGTTCTTCATGTCGTCGCCCTTGAGCTCGACGCCGTAGTCGTCCTCGACGATCTGCGCCAGCTCGACGAGGTCGAGCGAGTCGATGTCGAGCTCTTCGAACGTCGCCTCGCGCGTGACCTGCTCGATGTCGGGGCCGAAGCTCGCGAGCGCCTCGACGATGCGCGCCTCGACGGCGTCTGGAGTTGCGATTGTCATGGGGGATGGGCTCCTTGGGGGGGTTGGGGGTGGTGGGCGGGACTACGCGTTCAGGCGGCCATGCCGCCGTCGACGGACAGCACCGATCCGGTCACGTACGAGGCGGCGTCGGAGGCGAGGAAGCGCACGCACGCCGCCACCTCCTCGGGCGTCCCGGCGCGTCTGGCGGGGATCGCCGCGAGCAGGTCGCCGTTCAGATCGGCGGTCATGTCGGTCTCGATCAGGCCCGGCGCGACCGCGTTGACGGTCACGCCGCGGCGCGCGACCTCGGCCGCGACCGTCTTCGTCATCGCGATCAGGCCGGCCTTCGAGGCGGCGTAGTTCGCCTGCCCGGGGTTCGCGCGCAGGCCGACGACGGAGGCGATGTTGACGATCCGCCCGAAGCGCGCCTTCAGCATCGGCCGCACGGCGCGGCGCGTCGCGCGGAAGGCGGCGGTGAGATTCGTGTCGAGCACGAGGTCCCACGCGCGGTCCTCGATCTGCGGTGCGAGCCCGTCGGCGCGCACGCCGGCGTTGTTGACGAGCACGAGCACGGGACCGAAGCGCTCTTCGAGCACTGAGAAGTGCTGCTCGATCCGCTCGCGCTCGACGACGTCGCCGCCGAGCGCGAGCGCGCGCCCGCCGGCCGCTTCGATCTGCGCGACGACCGCCTGCGCGGCGTCGGCGCCGCGGTTGTAGCCGACGCCGACCGCCCAGCCGTCGGCCGCCAGCCCGCGCGCGATCGCCGCGCCGATGCCGCGAGAGGCGCCCGTCACGAACGCGCAGCCGTCGCGCTGCTCAGGCATCGCCGGCTCCCCATTCGACGACCGCGCCGCCCCACGTGAAGCCGCCCCCGAACGCCGCCAGCAGCACGCGCGCGCCGTCGGCTAGGCGACCGTCGGCGTGCGCCGTCGCTAGCGCGTAGGGAACCGAGGCGGCCGACATGTTGCCCGTCAGCTCGATGCAGTCGATCACGCGCGACTCGTCCAGCTCCAGCCGCTCGGCGACCGCCCGGAGGATGCGGCTGTTCGCCTGGTGGTAGACGAACAGGTCGATGTCGGCCAGCCCGGCGCCGGCGGCCGCGACCGTCTCGTGCGTGACCTCGACGATGCGGGCGACGGCGTGCTTGAACGTCTCGTGGCCGTCCATCTCGATCGTGCTCCCGGCCGCGCGGCTCAGGTACAGGTACTCGGGCGAGGCGGCATCGTGGCGCAGGAGGATCGGCCCGACGCGCCCAGCGCCCGGCGCCGTGGCGCCGAGCACAACGGCGGCGGCGCCGTCGGCGAACAGCATCGCCGTCTGCTTCGAGTCGCGGTCGAGGACGCGGCTGAGCAGGTCCGCGCCGACGACGAGCGCGCGCTGCGCCCGCCCCGCCTCCAGGTGCGCCGCCGCGATCGACAGCGCCGTCAGGAAGCCGGTGCAGGCGGCGTTGACCTCGACCGTGCCGACGCTCGTCGGGGCACCGAGCGCCCGCGCCAGCATCGCGGCGGCGTTCGGCATCCGCTCGTCGCCGGTGAGCGTCGCGACGACGACGAGGTCGAGCGCGTCGACCGCGATCCCGGCCCGCTCCAGGGCCTCGCGGCCGGCGGCGGCGGCGATGCCGGTGAGCGACTCGTCGGGCTCCGCGTGGCGGCGCTCGCGGATGCCGGTGCGCGTGTAGATCCACTCGTCGGTCTTGCCGATCTGCGCGGCGACCTCGTCGTTGCTCACGCGGCGGCGCGGCAGCTCGGCGCCGACGGACAGGATCGCCGCGCCGCGCCGCTCGCGAGCGCCGGCCGCCGCCCGCTCGACCACCGGCGTCCCCTCAAGCACCGACGCGCTCCACCAGCTTCGCGCCGACGAGCGCCTCCGCGTCGGGCACGGTGCGCTTGACGAGGCCGGTGAGGACCTTGCCCGGGCCGGTCTCGACGAAGCGCTCGATCCCCTGGTCGCGCAGGGCGAGCAGCGTCTCGCGCCAGCGCACGGGCATCGTCAGCGCGTCCGCGAGCTGTGCGCGCACGTCGCCGAAGGGCGCGAGCGCGATCGAGCTGAGCACCGTCACGGATGGCTCGGCGAAGTCGATCTGCGCCAGCGCCGCCTCCAGCTCGGCCCGCGCGCCGGCCATCGCGGGCGAGTGGAACGCGCCTGTCACCGGGAGCGGCACCGCGCGGAGCCCGTGCTCGCGCGCCGCCGCGGCGGCCGCCTCGAACGCGTCCTTGGCGCCCGACAGCACGACCTGGTTGGGCGCGTTGTCGTTCGCGACCGTGAGGCCGGCCGCCTGCGCCACCGCGTCCGCACGGTCGGCGGCGCCGTTGCCGAGCAGCGCGAGCATCGACCCGTTCCCGGCGCGCTCGCCCGACTCCTGCATCAGCCGTCCGCGCGTCGCGACGAGCCGCAGCCCGTCCTCGGCGCTCAGCGCCCCCGCGGCCGCCAGCGCGGCGACCTCGCCGAGCGAGTGCCCGGCATAGGCGACCGCGTCCGCGGTCAGCCCCGCAGCGCGCAGCCGCTCGAAGCCGACGACGCTCGCGCAGTAGATCGCCGGCTGCGCGAAGCGCGTGCCGTCCTCCACGCGCGCGAACGGGTCCTCGCCGACGACCTCGCACGCGAGCGCGAGCAGGTCCGGCCGCGCTGCCGCGACCTCCTCGCGCATCTCGGCGGTCTGGCTTCCCTGGCCGGGGAAGAGAAAGGCGGTGAACAACGGCACCGGCGACATCGTTCGCCCGCACCGGCGCATCCACTACCTATGGAAACGAGCACACCCCCCGCTTGGGGGGCGACCTCAGCCCAACAGCCCGATGCGCTGGGCGCGCTGCACCGCCTCGGCGCGGTTGCGCGCCTTCAGCTTGCGGTACAGCGCGCTCGTGTGCTCCTTGACCGTGTGCGGCGAGAGGTAGAGCTGGGCGGCGATCTCGCGGTTCGTCGAGCCGCCGGCGATCAACGCGAGCACCTCCTGCTCGCGTTGCGAGAGGATCGTCGCCGGCTGGTCGGACTGCGGCGGGAACATCGTCATCCCGAGCCCGACCATCCGCACCGCCATCGCGACGTCGTGCGCGCCCCAATCCTTCGAGACGAAGCCGGACGCGCCGGCCGCCTTGGCCGCCTGCGGGGAGATCCGCCCGGCGCCGGAGATCAGCAGCACGCGCGTCTCGGGCGAACGCGAGCGGATCGTCTCGCACAGGTCCGCTCCCGACTCGCTGCCGAGGAACAGGTCCACGAGCGCGACGTGGGGGCGGTAGCGGTCCGTCAGCTCGAGCGCTTCGCCCGTGTTGCGCGCCGCGAGGCAGCGTTCGACCCAGCTCTGCTCGCCGAGCAGCTGGCGGAAGCCCCAGTGGACGACGTCGTGGTCGTCGACGACGAGCACGCGCAGGCGGCGCTCCTCGCTCATCCGTCCCCCTCCCCGGCGGCGAGCGGCGAGAGCGACGCCGCGCCCGCGACGGGCACGACGAGCCGCACGCGCCAGCAGGCGGAGTCCGCCGAGCGGTCGGCCCCGAACTCGACGAAGCCGCCGTGCTGGAGCGCCTCGAACGCGGCGAGCCGCAGCCCCATGCCCGCGCTGCGGCCCTCCTCGACCGGCTGCACGCCGTCGTTGCGGACCTCGAGCGAGAAGGTGTCGCCGTCGTGCTGCACGAGGACGTCCACGCGCGTCGGCACCGCGTGCTTGGCGACGTTGCGCAGCGCCTCCGCGAGCACCGCCTGCGCGACGCCCTCCAGCCGCGGCGGCACGTCGACCCCGTGTGGCCAGTCGACCTGCACCGGCAGCTTGCTCTCCTTCGTCAGCCGCGGGATCTCGGCGCGGAGCGTCGTGCCGGTCTCATGCGCGACCGGCGCGAGCGGCCGCTCCAGCGCCGTGCGCAGGTCGGCGAGCGCCTCGACCATCTCGGTGCGGCAGCGCTCGCGCTGTTCGTTCGTGAGCGGCTGCTGAGCGCTCAGCACGAGCGAGACGCCGAACAGCCGCTGCAGCACGCGCTCGTGGATCTCGCGCGCCAGATCGATGCGCTCGCCGAGCCGGCGCGTGCGCTCCTGCTGGCGCGTGGCGCGGCGCGCAGTCGCGGCCAGCGCGGCGGTCTTGCCGAGCGTCCACATCAAGTGACGCTCGCCGTCGGCCAACTCGAAGTCGCCGCCGCCGCGGTCGGCGGCGATGATCCCGTACTGGTGTCCAGCAGCCGCGAGCGGCGTGCAGACGAGCGAGGTGATGCCGAGCAGCGCGGCGTAGTCGCGCGGGACCTCGTGCTCGATCGCGTCGGAGTGGACGACGATCACGCGGTCCTCGGCGAGCGCGCGCTGGGCGATCGGCGCCTGGTCGAGCGTCGGGCGCAGCGCGGCGAGGCGCGTGTAGGAGATACCGTGCGAGCCGACCGCGCGCACGCGCTGGCGCCCGACGTCGTAGAGGAAGATCGCCGCGCGGCGCATCGTCGTCAGCCGGCAGATCGCCTCGCAGATGCGGTGGTAGAACTCGCTGGAGGTCGTGTCGCTCTCGATCTCCGAGAGCAGGTCGACGAACACCTCGAGCGGCTCGACCCCCGCGAACAGGCTCGTCTCGCGCGTTCGAGACGGGGAGCTCGCGGTACTCACAACCGCCGATCGTACGCTTCAGACGCGCGCGACGCCCGCCGCGCCCCGCACCGGAATCGGGTGCGATCGGCGGATCTCGTAGAGCGTCGTGCGCTCGGCCGCGGGGCGGCCGGCGTCGTGCGCGGCGGCGATCAGCTCGGGCGGATCGAGCTTGACGCCGTGGTAGCTGCCGGCGAGCCGGCTGATCGACTCCTCCATCAGCGTGCCGCCGAGATCGTTGACGCCCCAGCGCAGCGACTCCGTCGCCGTCTCCAGCCCCATCTTCACCCAGCTCGCCTGCACGTTGCGCACGCTCCTGCCGAGCGCGAGGCGGAAGACGGCCGTGTGCTTGAGGTTCTCCGCGCGGCCGATCTCCTCGACACCGTGCGTGCGCCCGAGCAGCGTGTGGAACGGGATGAACGAGAGCGGCACGAACTCGGTGATGCCGCCGCTGCGCTCCTGGAGCAAGCGCAGGACGCGCATGTGCTCGGCCAGCTCCCACGGCTCCTCGACGTGTCCGAACATCACGGTGCTCGTCGAGCGCAGCCCGGCGGCGTGGCTCGCCTCGATCACCTCGACCCAGCGCGCGACCGGCAGCTTGTTCGGGCTGATCCGCTCGCGCACGCCGTCGTGCAGCACCTCGGCTGCGGTGCCGGGCGTCGAGCCGAGCCCGGCGTCGCGCAGGCGCGCGAAGATCTCGCTGAACGGCAGGCCGGAGATGTCCTGCATGTGGGCGATCTCCATCGGGCTGTAGGCGTGCAGGTGCAGCTCGGGCGCCGTGCGCTTCGCGACCCGCAGCCAGTGCAGGTAGTCCTCCAGCGTCCAGTCGGGATGGATCCCCGACTGGATGCACAGCTCAGTCACGCCGTAGTCGAGCGCCTCGTGGATGCGCCGCACGAACTCGGCCTCGTCGTGCTCGTAGGCGTCCGGGCTGCGCTTGCCCTGTCCGAACCCGCAGAAGGCGCAGCCGACCGTGCAGACGTTGGAGATGTTGATGTTGCGGTTGACGACGAACGTGACGGTCTCGCCGGCCAGCTCGGCGCGCAGCTCGTCGGCCGCCTGGCGGATCTCCTCGATCGCCTCCGGCCGCGTCTCCGCGAACAGCGCCGTCAGCTCCTCGCGCGTGAGCCAGCGGCCGTCGCGCGCCTTCGCGATCGCCGGACCGACGAGATCCACGTCGATCTGGAACGGCGCCTCCTGGCGCCCCGAGCCGCGGCGCGGGATGAAGCTCCAGTAGCGCGCTTTGATCGTGTCGAGCACGCCCTGCGCCTGCCACCGCTGGTCGATGTACTGCGGATAGACGCACAGCCGCTCGGTCAGCGCGACCCCGTCGGCCGCGAGCCGCTTGCGCACCTGATGCGGGCTCGGGAAGGGATGCTCGGGGCTGATGTGGTCGCCGTTGGCGGACAGCCCGCCGAGGTCGGTCGCGCCGGCGGCGACCAGCTCCGGCCACCAGTCGGCGAGGTTCGGCGGGACCTGGATCCCGACGTCCGGCATCAGCTCGCGCGCCGCGCCGATCAGCCGCTTCATGCCGTCGATGTCGATCGCACCCGCCCCACCGCGCGCCCACTCGGGCAGCGGCACCTCCGGCCCCTCGTGCAGCCCCGTCCGCCAGTAGCGCTCCGCCGCCGCCGTCGCGATCTCGCCCGGCTCGCGCCCGTAGTAGCGGTCGTGCGGCACGAAGTTCTGGAGGATCACCTCCTGCAGGTGGCCGTGCTCGGCGTGCACGGCCGCGAGCGCCTCCAGCGCCGCAATCCGATCCTGCTCCGTCTCGCCGATGCCGACGAGGATGCCGCTCGTGAACGGGATCTTGAGCGCCCCGGCCTCGCGGATCGTGCGCAGGCGCAGCGCCGGATCCTTCGTCGGCGAGCCCTGGTGGGCGACCAGATCGGTCCGCGTCGACTCCAGCATCAGCCCCTGCGAGGCGGTCACCTCGCGCAGCCGTGCGAGCTCCTCGCGCGCGAGCGCGCCGAGGTTCGTGTGCGGCAGCAGTCCCCGCTCCAGCGCCCGCTCGCAGCACCACACGACGTACGCGACGAAGTCCGCGTATCCCAGCTCCGCCAGCCGCGCCCGGACTCCGGGATGGTGCGCCGGGTCGTCGCCCGTGAGGATCAGCAGCTCCTTGACGCCGCGCCGCGCGGCGCCGTCGATCAGCGCCTCGACCTCGTCCGGCGCGTGCAGGTGCGCCTGGTGCGTCTGAAACGCGCAGTACTTGCAGTGCGAGACGCACGTCCGCGACAACGACAGCGTGACATTGCGCGAGAACGTGACGCGGCGGCGCATCCTCGCCGCAGTGTAGTCGCGCCCGCGCCCCGCCCCCGCACCCACCGCCACTGACGCACGGCAGCGCAGAGCGCCACATTCGCCGCCCATCCGGCACGCACTTTTCGCGAACTGCGACAGACACGCAACGCGGCCCGCCGCAGCATCCCGCCGCGTGGACGACTTCCCGTCGATGAAGGCGCGCCGGCTGCTCGCGATCCTGATGCGCGAACCGCTCAACTACCGCGTCGTGCGGCAGCGAGGCTCCCATCGGACGCTGCATGCTCCAGGCCGACCCCGAGTCGTCTTTGCGTTCCACGATCGCATGGAGCTCAAGCCGCGCGAGGTGCGAAGCGTGCTCGTGAACGATGTCGGCCTTGCCGAGACCGACGCCTTGGATCTACTCTGAGGAGGCCCATGCGCACGATCCGCGTCAAGCACTACCACGAGCCCGGATACGGCTGGTCGTTCGACTCGCCCGATATTTCCCGCTTCCGCGGCGGCCCTGCGCCCGAGGCCGACTTCGAGGCAGCGTGCCGCTGGGCTGAGGACGCCGTCCAGTTCGTCCTGGAGGGCGAGGCGGAGGAGCGCGGCGAGGCGCAGGTCGAGGAGGCGCGCGTCGTGCACCTCGTCGCGAGCCCCGCCGCCGCGTAGCCAACGCCGACGCGCCGCCGCGCCGGCTCGACTCGTATGCTGCCCCGCCGATGCGCCGGCTTCTCCCCCTGATCGCGCTGCTGGCGAGCGCTGGGCTGCTCGCCGCCTGCGGCGGCTCGTCGAGCGGCCGCCCGGCGCCGAACGCCGACGCGACGCTGATGCTCGACTTCACGCCGAACGCGGCGCATGCCGGGATCTACACGGCGCTCGCGCGCGGCTTCGACACGGCGGAGGGGGTGCGGCTGCACGTGCGCGTCCCCGGCGCCTCGACCGACGCGGTCAAGCTGCTGCTGTCAGGCCGCACGCAGTTCTCGGTCATGGACATCCACGACCTCGCGCTCGCCGCCGCGCAGGGCCGCGACCTCGTCGCGGTCATGGCGATCGTCCAGCGGCCGCTCGCGGCCGTGCTCGCGCAGCCGGATGTCGGGACCCCGCGCGCGCTGCAGGGCCGCAAGGTCGGGGTCACCGGCCTGCCGAGCGACGACGCCGTGCTGCGCTCGATCGTCACCGGCGCCGGCGGCGACGCCGCGAAGGTCGACAAGGTCACGATCGGCTTCAACGCCGTCCCCGCGCTGCTCGGCAGGAGAGTCGCGGGCGCGACCGCCTTCTGGGACGTCGAGGGGATCGCGCTGAAGAGCAAGCGCCCGGGCACGCGCGAGTTCCGCGTCGACGACTACGGCGCGCCGCCCTACCCCGAGCTGCTGCTCGTCACGACGCGCCGCACGCTGCGGAACGACCGCCCGCTCGTCGCGGCGACCGTGCGCGCGCTCGGGCGCGGCTACGCCGTCGCGGTCCACGACCCGGCGAGCAGCCTCGCCGACCTCGAAGCGGCCGTGCCCGGCCTCGACGCGAGCCAGCTCCGCGCGCAGCTCGACGCGCTCGAGCCCGCGCTCTCACCGCCGGGCGAGCGCATCGGCGCGCTCGACCCGCAGGTGCTCGCGCGCTGGGCGCAGTGGGAGGCGCGCTTCGGGATCGTCACACGCCCGCCCGACGTCGCGCGCCTGTTCGACACGCGCGAGCTGGCGCGATCGGGCGCGAAGTCGGACGACGCCGGTTAGCCGCGCATGAGGAGGCGGTTCGCCCCGCGCTGCATGGCCCGGCGCACGAGCCGCGGCGCGGCGATCCGCAGCGCCGCCGCGATCCAGTACGCGCGCGGGACGTAGCGCTCGGCGCGGCCGCCGGGGCCGGCGTCGAGGATCGCCTCCGCGACGCGCTCGGGCTTCGAGACGATCCAACGCGTCGCCCCGCGATCGACGAGCATTCTCTGCGGGAAGCCCTCGGTGGCGACGAAGCCGGGCAGCACGAGCCCGACGTGCACGCCGTGCGGCTGCTCCTCCAGGTGCAGCGAGTCGGTCCAGCCGGCGAACGCGAACTTGCTGGCGCTGTACGCCCCGCCGCCCCCGCGGCCCACGCGCCCCGCGGTCGAGGCGACGTTCACGATCGACGACGGCGCCGACGCCCGCAGCAGCGGCAGCAGCGCCTCCGTCAGACGGAGCTGCGCATCGAAGTTCAGCGCCATCGTGCGGCGCACGTTCTCCCAGCCACCCTCGGCGAATGGCGCATTCCAGGACGCGCCGGCGTTGTTGACGAGCAGGTCGAGCCGCCCAGCGTGCTGCTCCTCCACCGCCGCCCGCACGCGCGCGGGCGCATCGTCGTCGGTCAGATCGACCGCCACCACCGTCGCCCCGCCGATCTCGTCCGCCAACGCCCGCAGCCGATCCTCACGCCGCGCCACGAGCACGAGCCGCGCGCCCGGCTCGGCCGCGAGCCGGCGCGCCGCAGCCTCCCCGATCCCGCTCGACGCCCCCGTGATGACCGCGATCATGCGGCGGAAGTCTGCCGATTGCGCGGACGCGGTGCGCAGGCAGCCGCGGGGCGCTACTGCGCCCGCAGCGACGCGAACTCGCGCCGGACCGACTCTGGCCGGCCCCACATCTGCGTGACCTCGACGCGTCCGCTGCGCACCTCGCGCACCGCCAGCTCGCCTGCGATCCCGGCGTCGTCGAGCAGTCTCAGCGCGCCGTGGACCGCCGGCGCGGCGGCCGCGTGCCCGAAGCGGTGCGCGACGAGGATGCGCCAGTGCCAGTCATGTCTGGAGTACGGCTGCGCGTTGCACGTGACGAGGTAGACGGCGGCGTCGACGTAGCGCGACTCGTCGCGCAGGCGCAGGTCGAGCTCCAGGTCGGTCCAGTCGTCGGGGAGCGAGTCGACGATCTGCTGGAACGTGTCGGCGAGCAGCATCGGCCGGAAGCGTAGCCGGCTCAGCCCGCGAACGTCTGGAAGAGCAGGAACACGTTCAGCGCGACGATCCCGGCCGCGATCGCGGCCGCCACGATCGTCGTCGCGCGGTGGTTGACGAACGTGCCCATCACGTCGCGCCGGCTCGTCAGCAGGATCAGCGGGATCAGCGCGAACGGGATCCCGAACGACAGCACCACCTGGCTGATCACCAGCGAGCGCGTCGGATCGAGCCCGACCGCGAGCACGAGCAGCGCCGGGGTCATCGTCACGATGCGCCGCAGCGCGAGCGGGATCGTGCGGCGGATGAAGCCCTGCATCACGACCTGCCCGGCGTACGTCCCGACGCTCGAGCTGGCGAAGCCGGAGGCGAGCAGCGCCCCGGCGAACGCGAGCGCCGCGCCGCCGCCGACGAGCGTCTTGAAGCCGTGGTAGGCGCCCTCGATCGAGTCGACGCCGGTCAGGCCGGAGCCATGGAAGAGCGACGCGGCGACGGTCAGCATCAGGACGTTCACGACGCCCGCGAGCGCCATCGCGATCAGCACGTCGATCCGCATGAAGCGGAACAGCTCGTGGCGCTCGGCGTCGTCGCGCGCGCGGATGCGGTCCTGCGTGAGCGCCGAATGGAGGTAGATCACGTGCGGCATCACGGTCGCTCCGAGGATCCCGGCCGCGAGCAGCACGGAGTCGCCGCCATCGAAGCGGGGCACGAGCAGGCCGTGCGCGGCCGCGCCCCAGTCGGCGCCGATCTTGAGCGTCTCGTAGAGGAAGCCGAGCAGCACGATCGCCATCAGGCCGCCGACCGCGAGCTCGAAGCGACGGTAGCCGCGCGCCTGCAGGCCGAGGATCGCGAAGGCGACGGCGCCGGTCATCAGCCCGGCCGCGAACAGCGGGACGCCGAACAGCAGGTTGAGGCCGATCGCCGCGCCGACGAACTCGGCCAGGTCGGTCGCCATCGCCACCAGCTCGGCCTGGATCCACAGACCGATCGACGCCCGCCGCCCAAACCGTTCGCGGCACAGCTCGGGCAGGTTGCGCCCGGTCGCCAGCCCGAGCTTCGCCGACAGCGTCTGGACGACCATCGCCGTCACGTTCGCGAGCAGCACGACCCACAGCAGCAGGTAGCCGTACTTCGCGCCCCCGGCGATGTTCGTCGCGAAGTTGCCGGGATCGACATAGGCGATCGCGGCGACGAAGGCCGGGCCGAGCAGCGGCAGGACTCCGCGCAGCCCGCCGCGCGCGCGAATTCGCCGGAGCGCGCTCGGCGGCGAGGCGGTGACCGTCAGCGGTGGGTCGAGCAGCGGCGGTGGAGGTGGGCTCACTGCGCCAATTGTGGCATATCTAAAACTCGGATTTGAAGTACCGCAGTCGCGGCTGGGAGCCAAGCGACCGCTCGCTATCCTCGACCGCGTGGACACGGTCGCCTCATCCCCCCAGCTCGACGAGCAGCGCATCGTGCACGACGGCTGCGGCCTGCTCGACCGCTCCGAGCGCGGCAAGCTCGCGTTCAGCGGCGGCGAGGCGAAGGGTTTCCTGCAAGGTCAGGTCACAAACGACGTCGAGCGGCTGACCCCCGGGCAGGGCTGCTACGCCGCGCTGCTGAGCCCGAAGGGCAAGATGCTCGGCGACCTGCGGATCCTCGAAACCGGGCCGGAGCTGCTGCTCGACACCGAGCGCGGCGCGTTGCAGGCGATCTTCAACGTGCTCCATCGCGCGCGCGTCGGCTTCGACGCCGAGCTGCACAAGCGCACGCTGCAGCGCGGCCTGCTCTCGCTCGTCGGCCCCGGCGCGCGCCGCGTCGCCGGCGCCGACCTTCCGCAGGACGAGCACGCCCACGTCGTCGTCGATCTCGACGGGATCGCCGCGCGCGCGATCGTCACCGACGTGGGGATCGACCTGCTGTGCGACGCCGCGGACACCGAGGAGCTTGCCGCGGCGCTGCGCGCGCGCGGCGCCGTTGCGGTCGCCGAGGACGCGGTCGAGACGCTGCGCGTCGAGCGCGGCCGCCCGCGCTACGGCGTCGACCTGGACGACACGACGATCCCGCAGGAGGCCGGCCTCAACGAGCGCGCGGTCTCGTTCGAGAAGGGCTGCTACGTCGGCCAGGAGACCGTCGCGCGCCTCTATTACAAGGGCAAGCCGAACCGCCGCCTGCGCGGCCTGCGGCTGTCGGCTCCGGTCGCCCGCGACACGGAGCTGATCCTCGACGGAAAGCCCGTCGGCCGGCTCGGAAGCGTCGTCGTCTCGCCGACGTACGGCCCGATCGCGCTCGCGGTCGTGCGCCGCGAGGCCGAGCCCGGCGCGACGCTGCGCGCCGGGGAGGCCAGCGCCACGGTCGTCGAGCTGCCGTTCAGGTCGTGTCCCGACCGCGCACCCGGGTACGATGATCAGTGCACGGGGTCACCGTCGAAGGAAGGAGGCGCCCGATGACCACATTCGCAGCCGACCACGACACCAGCCGCCTGCTCGAGCAGCTCGACGAGCGGACGCGCACGGCGTGGGCCGACTACCGCGTCAGCACCTCGGACCTCGCGGGGCCGGACTACGAGGAGGCCGAGCTGGTCTCCTGGGAGCGCCTTCAGCGCGCCCTGAGCGAGCTGGCCGACGAGCGCGAGCGTCTCGCCGGGGCGACCGCCGCGGCGGTAGACGACGCCTCCTGAGCCCGGCCCCGATCGGCGCCGCGACACCCCGCGAACGCCGATCCGCTCGCGATTGACTGGTTAGTCGGCTAAGGTTCCGGCGCAGCGACGGCTGGGGGTGCCGTGGGCGACCACCGACAGCCAGAGGGAGACCCGAAGCCACGATGCGGACGCGGATGCTCGGAGCGCTCAGCGCCATGGCGCTCGCCGCCACCATCGCCGGCTGCGGCAGCAGCGGCGGAAGCTATGCGAACGCGTCGCGCCCGCCGGAGCCGATCGCGGTCTCGGTCTATCTGACCGACGCGCGCGTCTCCATCTCCCCCTCGCACATCGGCGCCGGCCCGGTGCTGCTGCTGATCGCGAACGAGAGCACGCGCTCGCGCAACGTGACGCTGACCGCGCCCGCCGGCGCGAGCGGCGCGTGCGTGGCGGCGGACGCCTCGAGCGGGCCGATCAACCCGCAGGGCACGGCCCGCGTCAAGCTCCCGCTCGTGCAGGGCACGTGCGCCGTCGGCGACGCGGCCGGCACGCTCAAGCCCGCGCAGCTCGTCGTCGGCCCGGAACGCGCCAGCGCCCAGCAGGACCTGCTCCAGCCCTGAGGGACGCCTCGCCGCGCCTGGCGGCGTCCTCGCCGGTTCGCGTACGAAGTACGCCACACCGGCTGCGTCCTTGCCAGACACGGCGATCCGCCCCTCAGTCGGTTAGCGTGCCCCGGCGATGCAGGTCCTCGACAGCGCCGACGAGCGCGCGATCGATGCGCTGATCGCGCGCGACGAGTTCTTCTGGCTCGACCTCGTCGATCCCAGCGACGAGCGGCTCGCGGCGCTCGGCGAGCGCTTCGGCTGGCATCCGCTCGCGCTGGAGGACACGCAGCACTTCGGGCAGCGGCCGAAGCTCGACCGCTACGACGACCAGATGCTGATCGTCTTCTACGGCGCGCACGCCTCCGGGCCGGCGACGCGGCTGATCGAGGTCCACATGCTCGTCAGCGGCTCGTGGGTCGTGACGGTCCGCCGCGACCCGTGCGAGCAGCTCGACGCGCTGCGCGCCAGGCTCGCCGGGCGGGACGGCGAGAGCGAGCAGTTCGTCGTCTACCGCATCCTCGACACGCTCACCGACACGTTCTTCCCGGTGCTGGAGGGCATCGACGACGCGATCGACGAGCTCGAGGACCAGATCGTCCTGCGGCCCGACGACGAGCAGCTCCAGCGCCTCTTCCACATCAAGCGCGGGCTCGTGACGCTGCGGCGCGTCGTCACGCCCCAGCGCGACCTCGCCGCGCGCACGATCGAGGAGATCGCCGAGCTTCCGGGCCTCGAGCCCGGCACGCGCGACTACTTCCGCGACGTCTACGACCACCTGATCCGCGTCTCCGACATGGTCGACTCCTACCGCGACCTGCTCACGAGCGCGATGGACGTCTACCTCTCGACGGTCTCGAACCGGCTCAACGTGGTGATGAAGCAGCTCACCGTCGTCGCGACGATCTTTCTGCCGATCACGGCGCTGACCGGCTTCTTCGGCCAGAACTTCGGCTTCCTCGTGCGGCACATCACAGGCGCGACGGCGTTCGTCGTGTGGGGCGTCGGCGGGATCGTCCTCTCCTGCCTGCTGCTGATGATCTGGTTCAAGCGCAACGACCTCGTCTGAGCTGGTAGGGATTGGCGGAACCCCCGCGGCGTCTGGCGGCGGGCGACACTGCGCGGATGCTGCGTCCTCGCTCGGCGCAATAGCGCTGCTATTGCCGCCTCCCTGCGTCCTTGCCCCGCTTGGTCGACCGCACACCAGCCGCTCACGCGGGCTCCGCCAACCCCTACTAGATAGGCGACCCTCCTCGCATGGGTACGATGCGGGCCTTCCAACTTCCCCCGATCGACTCTGAAGAGGTGCTGTGTGGCTGTTGACGTGAGCCAGGTCGCGACCGTCGCGACCGAGCCGGGCGAGCTTCCCGAGACGATGACCGCGTGGGTGATCCGCGAGGAGCGCCTGGGCGAGCCGGTCGACGCCTTCCAGCTCGAGGAGATCGAGACGCCGCAGCCCGGCGCCTTCGAGGTGATCGTGCGCGTGATGGCCGCGGGCGTCAACTTCAACAACGTGTGGGCGGCGCTCGGCGAGCCGGTCTCGGTGATGCGCTACGGCGACCACCCGCAGTACGGCCACCACATCGGCGGGTCCGACGCGTCGGGGATCGTGTGGAAGGTCGGCGAGGGCGTCACGCGCTGGCAGCCGGGCGACGAGGTCGTGATCCACTGCAACCAGGCCTCCTACGAGGACCCGGAGGTTCACGGGCTCGACCCGCTCGCCGCGCCCTCGCAGCAGATCTGGGGCTACGAGACGACGTGGGGCTCCTTCGCGCAGTTCACGAAGGTGCAGGCGCAGCAGCTGCTGCCGAAGCCGAGAGGGCTGAGCTGGGAGGAGGCGGCCTCGTACGGCCTCACGTACTTCACCGCCTACCGCATGCTGATGGACCAGGCGAAGCTTCAGCCCGGCCACCGCGTGCTGATCTGGGGCGCCGCCGGCGGGCTGGGCGTGTTCGCCACGCAGCTCTGCAAGATCGCCGGCGCGCAGTCGGTCGGCGTCGTCTCCAGCGCGGAGAAGGGCGAGCTGATCAAGCAGCTCGGCGCCGTCGACTACATCGACCGCAACGACTTCAAGGGCATGATGCGCCGCGGCGGCGAGGACAAGGACGCCGAGAAGACGCGCTTCAAGGAGTCCAAGCGCTTCTGCGGGGTGGTCGAGGAGAAGCTCGGCGGCGCGCCCGACATCGTCTTCGAGCACGTCGGCAGAGCGACGTTCCCCACCTCGGTGCTGTGCGTCAAGCCGTTCGGCAAGGTCGTCATCTGCGGCGCGACGTCGGGCTACCAGCTCGACTTCGACGTGCGCTACCTGTGGATGCGCCAGAAGCAGATCATCGGCTCGCACTTCGCGAACGCGTGGGAGGCGACGAAGGCGAACGAGCTGATCGAGCAGTCGCTCGTGCGCCCCGTGCTGTGGCAGACGATGGGCTTCGAGAAGGTCGCCGAGGCGCACCAGCTGCTGCGCGACAACAAGCATCTCGGCAAGATCGCGATCCTCGTCGGCGCCACGGACGAGGGCCAGGGCAAGACGGCCGAGGGCCCCGGCGCGATCCGGGCGGAGGTCGGGGCGTAGGTCGCCCCGCCCGCCCGCTCGATAGGATCCGCCGATGGCCGGAGTCGTGCACATCCCCTGGTACGCGACGCTGTTCCGCGGCGACAAGCTCGCCGCGGCGGTCGGCGAGGTCGCGGCCGCGTCGATCCGCTACGGCGCGACGCAGTACCGCGTCCACCGCTCGCGCGACGACGCGTACAGAATCACGCAGATGATGTGGTTCGAGTCGAGACTCGACTGGGAGCGCTACTGGGAAGGCCCCGAGATGTCCGCCTTCCGCGCCTCCTTCGGCGGCAAGTACCAGGTGCCGGTCCTCTACGTCTGGCACGACGAGATCGCGGCCGACGCGATCGCCGAGGGCGCGCCCACGCCCGCCGACGCGCACCCCGCGCCGGCCTGACGCACGTCGTCAGCCGCCCTCGAACGCCCCCTCCGCGCGCAGCGCCAGCTCCAGCTCGAAGCGCCGCTGCGGATCGTCGAGCGCCTCGCCGAACAGCTCGCGCAGCCGCCCGAGCCGATAGCGGACCGTCTGCGGATGGACGTGGAGGCGCTCGGCGACGAGCTGGAGCCGCCCCTGCGCGGCCAGCCACGCCGCCAGCGTCGCGGTCAGCCGAGCGCGCGGGCCGGCCGTCAGGCTCGCGAGCGGCGCCAGCCGCGCGCGCACAAGCTCCTGCGCGAGCCGGCGGTCGCTGCGCAGCAGCAGCGCGGTCGTGTGGTCGGCAGCGTCGAGCAGGCCGTGGGCGGGCGCGGCGCCGTCCGCCGACAGCTCCAGCACCGCACGGGCGCGGGCGAGGCTGAGCGCCGCGTCGCCCCACGCGACCGGCGGCCCGAGCGCGGCGATGTGGCGCGGCCCGACGGCGTGCTGGAGCCGGGCGCGACGACCGGACCGCTCGGGATCCGGCACGAGCGCGCACACCAGCTCGCCCGCGGTGTCGAGGATCGCGTCGGCCGGCAGCCGCGGCGCGATCCGCTCGCTGTCGCTCTGCGGGAAGGCGAGCGCCGCCAGCGCATCCGGCAGGCGCCACTGCGCGGCGCGCGCGACCTCTTCGACGTCGAGCGGATCGGCCGGCGGGTCGCGCAGCAGCAGGCGCGCCAGCCGCTGACGCTGCGCGCGCAGCTCGCCGGCCGCGGCCGACTGCTCGAGCGCGTAGCCCTCCGCGGACTTCGCCGACAGCTCGTCGATGTAGGCGAAGATCGACTCCGCCAGCAGGTAGAGCGTTGAGGGCTCCAGGCCGGCCTCGACGCCGGTGGCGGAGAAGCGCCGCCACGCGACGCGCGCGCCGACGCGGTAGGCGGCGAGCAGCACGTCGAGCCCGCGGCCGGCGCGCACCTCGCCGCGGCCGAGGTCGACGTAGACGCGCGAGCGCGGCATCGGGCCGCCGTCCTCGATCCCGTCGATGAACTGGCGCAGCGCCTCCTCCACGCCGGCGACCAGGCCGCGCCCGAACGGCCCCTCCAGCGGGCGCGCGTACGCAGGGACCTCGACGCGGATCGCGGCGATGATCTCGCGCGCGACGTCGGGAAGCTGCGGGCGCATCGCCGCGACCGCGTTTGGCGGCAGGCGCCGCCACGGCCGCGGGTCGAACGTCGCCGGTGTGTCGTCACCCATTCTTGTGGAAAAGCTACAACTTTTGTCTGACGAGACGTTGTCCGCAGACGATGACACCGTCCGGTTTGCGTCGTAGGCTCCAAACATGACTCGGGCCCACCGCATCTCCAACCTCGTCGCCGTCGTCCTTCCGTTCGCCATGTTCGTGCTCGCGATCGCGCTGCTGTGGAACAAGGCGATCGGCTGGGAGGACCTCGCGATCTTCGCGTTCATGTACGCGATCACCGGCTTCGGCATCACGATCGGCTATCACCGGCTGTTCACGCATCGCGCGTTCGAGACCTCCAGAGCGATGCGCACGCTGCTCGCGATATTCGGCTCGATGGCCGTCGAGGGCAGCGTCATCACATGGGTCGCCGACCACCGCAAGCACCACGCCTTCGCCGACGAGGAGGGCGACCCGCACAGCCCGCACGTCGACTTCGAGGACGGCTTCAAGGGCGCGCTGAAGGGCCTCTGGCACGCGCATGTCGGCTGGATGCTCGGCGACAACAACCACGGCCGCGCCTCCGCGCGCCGCTTCGCGCCGGACCTGATCGAGGACGCGCCGCTGCGCTGGGTCAACCGCACGTTCCTCTTCTGGGTCGGCGCGACGCTGCTCGTCCCCTTCGCGCTCGGGTTCGTGCTCAGCGGCTTCTCGCTGGTGGGCGGCCTGCTCGGGCTCGTGTGGGGCGGCTTCGTGCGGATCTTCCTGCTGCACCACATGACGTGGTCGATCAACTCGGTCTGCCACTTCTTCGGGCGCCGCCGCTTCGAGACCGAGGACGAGTCGCGCAACGTCTTCTGGCTCGCACTGCCGTCGCTCGGCGAGTCATGGCACCACAACCACCACGCCTTCCCCACGTCGGCGTTCCACGGGCTGCGGCCGCTCGAGCGCCTGGCCGATCCGAGCGGTCTCGCGATCGGCGCGCTGGAGAAGCTCGGGATCGTCTGGAACGTCGTGCGCGTGAGCCCCGAGCGGCAGGAGAGCAAGGCGCTCGTCGGAGTGTGACGTCGCCCGCAGGTCGCCGCTCGCCGCGACCGGAGGGCGAAACGCAGGCCGCGTCGGACGACGGTGCGCTCGGCACCGCTCCGATGCGGCATCCCGTGCGTTCCCTACCCTGTCGTGCCCGTGCGCTTCCGCTGGACCCTGCTGCTCGCGTTCGCCGCGCTGCTGCTCGCCGCCGCTCCCGCTGCCGCCGGCGGCTTGGTGCAGGTCGACGGCGGCGTGCTGCGCTTCACCGGCGACGACGTCGAGCCGAGCAACGTGACGATCGACGACGCCGACGGGGTGCTCGTGCTCGACGAGGACGCGAGCCGCATGACCGCCGGCGCCGGCTGCGGCGCGAGCGTCAGCGGCTACGAGGTCACGTGCGCTGACGCGGGCGTCACGCAGATCGACGTCGCGGTCGGGCTGCTCGGAAGCGACGTGCGCGTGCGCGCCGACCTGCCGGCGAGGATCGAGGGCGGCCCCGGCGACGACGTGCTCGTCGGCGGCCCCGCGGACGACGCGATCGACGGCGGCGCCGGCAGCGACGTCATCGCGGGCGGCGGCGGCGCCGACGTGCTGAGCGGCGGCTCCGGCACGGACCTCGTCAGCTATGTCGACCGCATCGCGGCCGACGGATCGCTGCTGCCGCGCCGCACGGGGGTCACCGTCGCGATCGGAGAGGCCGGCGCGAGCGGCGCGCCCGGCGAAGGCGACACGATCGAGTCCGACGTCGAGCAGGTGCAGGGCAGCGCCGGCACGGACCGCTTCGAGCTGCGCGACGGCCGCGTAACCGAAGTCGACTGCGGCGCCGGGCGCGACACGGTCGTGGCCGATCCGCGCGACGTCATCGACACGAACTGCGAGAGCTCCAGCGTGGCGCCGCAGCGCGGCGGCGCCCCGATGACGATCGCGACGCTGCCCTTCCCGTTCCCCGCCTCCGTCGACCGTGGCGTCAGCGCAGTCGCCGTCGGGCCGCTGCTGCCGCTGCAGCGCGGCGCGATCGTGCTGCACGTGAGCTGCCCGGCCGGGCTCGGCCTGCTCGCGCTCGTGCCGTCGCGACCGTGCAGCGGCCGCGTGCGCTTCACGCGCTCCGACGGCGTCGCGATGGGGACCCAGCGCGTACGGATAGCCCGCGGCCGAGCGGTCACCGTGCGCCTCCCGCTGACGTCCTCCCGCGCGCTCGCGCACCGCGCCGCCGGCCTGCCGGTGACGGTCAGCGCGCTCCCCGACTGGGGACACGTCCGGCGCGACCTCCGTTTTCGCGTTCGCGGTTAGCCCTGCTCGAGCGGGGCCATCGTCAGCCCCGCCTCAGCAAGCTGCTCCCAGTACAGCTCCGCCGGCTCCTGCTGCCCGGTCCAGACGATCGCCTGGCCGGTGTGGTGAATCTGGTCGGCGAAGGCGAAGCCGCTGTCGACGGTCACGCCGGGGAGGCACCGGGCGAGCGTGCGGGCAACGTGGTCGAACGTGTTGTGGTCGTCGTTCTTGACGATCACGCGCCAGTGGCCGCCGAGGCCGGAGCCCGGACCTTGCACGCGCGGGCGCTCGATCGTCTGCGTCATCTCCATCGGACGATACCGCCGCTCAGGCGCCCGGCGAAGGCGTCCCGGCGCGCTTGCGCCAGTAGCGTTCCAGACCCAGGGCGATGTGCTCCGGCGGCACCGCGGCCGCGTACGCGGTGCGCAGGGCGCGGTCGCCGGTCGTGTCGACGCGGTCGCGCACGGCGGCGATGACGGTCTGCGGCCCGGCCGCGCGCGCGAGGTCGGCCAGCTCGTGCAGCGAGGCGCGCAGCGCGGCCAACTGCTCCTCCACCTGCTCGACGCCGCCGAAGTGCGTGAGCCCGAGGCTCGCCGGCCTCCACCCGGCGATCAAGTCGAGCGAGGCGTCCCACGCCTCGACGTCGATGTCGGGCGGCGGCGTCGGCGCGATCGTGACGTGCGCAGGCGGAATGCGCACACCCGCCATGTCGCCGACGAACGCGCGGCCGCTGTCCGCGTGCAGGTAGCAGACGTGGTGGGACGCGTGCCCGGGCGTGTAGGCGACGCGGAAGCGCCCGGCGGCGCCGAGCGCGAGCGTCTCGCCGCCGCGCAGGACGTGGATCCGCTCGGCCGGCGCCGGCAGCACCTCGCCCCACAGGCGCGCCATCCCCTCCTCCCCGCCGTACAGCCGGCCGGCGCTCGCGAGCAGCTTGGAGGGGTCGATCAGGTGCGGTGCGCCGCGCGCGTGCACGTAGACCTCCAGCTCGGGGAAGCGCCGAACGAGCGCGCCCGTCCCGCCGGCGTGGTCGAGGTGGATGTGCGTCAGCAGCAGCGCGCGCGGGCGGAAGCCCTCACCGAGCGCGTCGAGCAGGGTCGCAAGCGACGACTCCGGACCCGGATCGACGAGCACGTCGCCGACGCGCCAGCAGCAGATCACGCGATCGAGCCCCTGGAAGCGGACGTCGATCGGCGCGGGCGCCGAGTGATTTGCGCGACCTTCCACCTAACTGAACCCTACAATCGAGCGCATGAGCGACGACGCCCGGCTCCCCCACCGCCTGCCCGAGGCCGACCGTCCGTGGATGATGCGGACGTACGCCGGCCACTCGACCGCCGAGAAGTCGAACGAGCTGTACCGCCGCAACCTCGCGAAGGGACAGACGGGCCTCTCGATCGCCTTCGACCTGCCCACGCAGACGGGCTATGACGCCGATCACGAGCTGGCGCGCGGCGAGGTCGGCAAGGTCGGCGTGCCGGTCGCCCACAAGGGCGACATGAGAGCGCTGCTGCACGACATCCCGCTCGACCGCATGAACACGTCGATGACGATCAACGCGACCGCCGCGTGGCTGCTCGCGCTCTACATCGTCACGGCCGAGGAGCAGGGCGTCAGACCCGAGCAGCTCCAGGGCACGACGCAGAACGACATCATCAAGGAGTACCTCAGCCGCGGCACGTACGCCTTCCCGCCCGGCCCCTCGATGCGCCTGATCGCCGACATGGTCGCCTACACGGTCGAGCGCGTGCCGAAGTGGAACCCGATCAACGTCTGCTCCTACCACCTGCAGGAGGCGGGCGCGACCCCGGTGCAGGAGATCGCCTACGCGATGTCCACCGCGATCGCGGTGCTCGACGCGGTCAGAGAGCGCGTGCCGGCCGAGCAGATGGGTCGCGTGTTCTCCCGCATCTCGTTCTTCGTCAACGCCGGCGTGCGCTTCGTCGAGGAGCACGCGAAGCTGCGCGCGATGGGGATTCTGTGGGACGAGCTGGGCCGCGAGCGCTACGGCGTCGAGGACCCCAAGCAGCGCCGCTTCCGCTACGGCGTGCAGGTCAACTCGCTCGGGCTCACCGAGGCCCAGCCGGAGAACAACGTCCAGCGGATCGTGCTGGAGGCGCTCGCCGTCACGCTCGGTCGCGACGCCCGCGCCCGCGCGATCCAGCTCCCGGCGTGGAACGAGGCTTTGGGGCTGCCGCGCCCGTGGGACCAGCAGTGGGCGCTGCGCCTGCAGCAGGTGCTCGCCTACGAGACGGATCTCCTGGAGTACCCCGACATCTTCGAGGGCTCGGTCGTGATGGACGGGCTCGTGGACGAGCTGCTGTCCGGGGCCCGCGCCGAGATGGCGATCGTCGCCGAGCACGGCGGCGCGGTCGAGGCGGTCCCCTACATGAAGGCCGCGCTGGTCGAGTCCCACCGCGAGCGGATCCGCCGGATCGAGGCGGGCGAGCAGAAGGTCGTCGGGCAGAACGTCTACACCGAGACGGAGCCCTCCCCGCTCACCGCGGACGGCGACGGCGGCATCCTCGTCGTCGACCCCGACGTCGAGCGCCACCAGAAGGAGGCGCTCGCTGCGTGGCGCGCGGGGCGCGACCAGGGCGCGGTGGACGCGGCGCTCGCCGAGCTGGCACGGGTGGCGCAGAGCGACGAGAACATCATGGAGGCGACGATCGCCGCCGCCCGCGCAGGCGTCACGACGGGCGAGTGGGCCGGCGCGCTGCGCGACGTGTTCGGCTCCTACCGCGGCCCGACCGGCGTCGGCGAGGCCGCGGCGATCGGCCACGACTCGCTGGAGGAGATCCGCGACGAGGTCGAGCGGGTCTCCGAGGCGCTCGGCCGCCGGCTGAAGATCCTCGTCGGCAAGCCGGGCCTCGACGGCCACTCCAACGGCGCCGAGCAGATCGCCGTCGCCGCACGCGACGCGGGCATGGAGGTCGTGTACGAGGGCATCCGCCTGACGCCGCAGCAGATCGCCGCGAGCGCGCTGCAGGAGGGCGTCCACGTCGTGGGCCTCTCGATCCTGTCGGGCTCGCACCGCGAGCTGATCCCGAGCGTGATCGAGGCGCTGCGGGAGGCCGGCGTCGGCGACGTCCCCGTGATCGTCGGCGGGATCATCCCCGTCGCCGACGAGGCGCCGCTGAAGGCCGCCGGCGTCGCCGCCGTCTACACGCCGAAGGACTTCGACATCACGCGCATCATGCGCGACGTGGTGGCGTTGGTGGCGGAGCGCAACGGGATCGGCGCTCCGGCTTAGGGCTCTTTTGCCGTGGCGGGCGGGTCCTGTCGCGGCGCGAGGCGATTCTCGCGAGCGGAGTCGCGAGAATCGTCCTCCCCCGCGCCACCCGCCCGATCGGCGTTCGCCCGCCGGCACGTCTAGCGTTCCGCTCGATGACTGACGGCTCTGAGCTTGGTGGGCGCCTGCGTGGTGGCGACCTCGCGGCTGCTCCTGCGGTGTTGAATCTCGTCGAGAACCGCTCGGCCGATGCGCAGGCGGAGATTGCGGCGCTGCTGGCGGCCGTCGCGCCCGGTGCGCTCGGCGGCGAGGCGCCGGGGCACATCGTGGGCGTCACCGGGCCTCCCGGGGCCGGGAAGTCGACGCTGCTCTCGCAGCTCGTCGCGGGCTGGCGCGGGCGGGGGCGGTCGGTCGCGGTGCTGGCGGTCGATCCCTCGTCGAAGCGCTCGGGCGGCGCGCTGCTCGGCGACCGTGCGCGGATCGACTACGACCCCGCCGACGCGGCCATCTTCATCCGCTCGATGGCGGCCGGGGACCGGCTCGGCGGCCTCGCCCCCGCCACGCGCGCCGCAGCCCATGCGCTTGCGGCGGCGTTCGACGTCGTCGTGATCGAGACGGTCGGCGTCGGCCAGTCGGAGACCGAGGTCGCGGAGGTCGCCGACACCGTCGCCGTGGTCGTGCAGCCCGGCTCCGGCGACGTGCTGCAGTTCCTCAAGAGCGGCATCATGGAGATCCCCGACGTGCTCGTCGTGACGAAGGCCGACCTCGGCCAGGTCGCGGTCAGCGCGCGGCGCGACCTGCACGCGGCGCTGCGCTCGCTCGGGGCGCGCGAGACCGCCGTGGTGGCAGTCAGCTCGCTCTCGCCGCCGCAGGGGATCGACGCGCTGCTCGACGCGATCGATGCGCACCGCGCGACGAGCGACGTGGCGGCGCGGCGCCTGCGCGCCCGGCGGCTGCACGCGCTCGCGGACTTCACCGCCGAGCACGGCGCCCGGGGACTGCGCGCGCTCGGCGGGCGGCGCGCGGCGGAGCGCTGGCTGGAAGCGCAGGACCCGGGCCTGGACGTGCCGGGGCTGGAGCACGCCTTGGCCGAGCACGCGGGCGTCGGGTGAGCGCGTCAGAATGCCCGCCGTGCTCCTCGACCTGGTGATCCTCGCCGCCACGTTCGCGCTCGTCAGCGCGCTGGCGGGACTGCTCGGCGCCGCCAACCTCGGCACCGCGCTGACGTTCGGGACGATCGCCTTCGCGGTCGTGCTCGTCGGGCTGCTGCTGAAGCGCGACTGAGAAAACGAACGTGGGCCGCGCCGGATGGCGCGACCCACGAGAGTGAGACCCGGCTGACCGCTGGGATCAGTGGTAGCTGTTACCGAGGGCGAGCGCCGCGGCGGGCGCGACGAGCACGGCGGCGGTGGTCAGGGCGACCAGCAGTCCAGGACGAACGAGACGAGACATTCACACCCTCCGAATTAGTAGTACCCGTTACCGACGGCCAACGCCGCCGCGGGCGCGACCAGCACTGCGGCGGTCGTCAGAACGACGAGCGCCCCGGGACGAACGAAACGTGACATCGACACCCTCCGAATTAGTAGTACCCGTTACCGACGGCCAGCGCCGCCGCCGGCGCAACAAGCACCGCGGCGGTGGTGAGAGCGGTGACAACCACAGCCCAACGAACGCGCATTACTACAACCTCCTCGATCGTGTAACTGGCGTGTCGGCAGTCTCGCGTGTGCCCGTGCACTGCGCAATGGATGTTCACGAACCGGCATGGAATTGCCCGCGCGGCCGCACCCCGGCGCACTCTGGCCGCGCGGCCAGTAGGGTTGCCCGCATGACGGCCGTGCCGCTGCCGCAGGTCGAAGGGATCTCGCACCGCGACGTGCGCGTCGGCGGCCTGCGCTTTCACGTGGCCGAGGGCGGCAGCGGCGACGGGCCGCCGATCGTGCTCCTGCACGGCTGGCCGCAGCACTGGTTCATGTGGCGCGACGTGCTGCCGGCGCTGGCCGCCGAGCGGCGCGTGATCGCGCCCGACCTGCGCGGGCTCGGCTGGAGCGACGCGCCGCGCTCGGGCTACCGCAAGCAGGAGCTGGCCGACGACGTGCTCGCGCTGCTGAGCGAGCTGGGCGTCGAGCGCTTCGACCTGATCGGCCACGACTGGGGCGCGTTCGCCGGCTTCCTCGTGTGCCTCACCGCGCCGGAGCGCGTCGCGCACTACCTCGGCTGCTCGATCCCGCACCTGTGGCCGCCGGCGGAGCGCCCGAGCCTCAGACGGCTGCTGACGCTCTGGTATCAGGTCGCGCTCGGCTCCCCCCTGCTCGGCCCGGCGCTGATGCGCCAGGGCGAGTTCACGCGGCGCATCCTGAAGGCCGCCCGCACGCACGGCCGCTACACCGACGACGAGCTGGCGGCCTTCGTCGACGTGCTGCGCGAGCGCGACCACGCGCATGCGACGCAGCAGTACTACCGCACGTTTCTGCTGCACGAGCTGCGTCCGCTGGTCTCCGGCGCGATGAAGCAGCACACGCTGACGACCCCGACGCGCCTGCTGTGGGGCCGCCGCGACCCGATCCTCCAGGGCGCGCACGCGAGCGGCGAGCACGAGCGCTACGCGCCGCAGACGACGATCGAGTGGGTCGAGGACACCGGCCACTTCCTGCCCGAGGAGCGGCCCGAGCTGGTCGTCGAGCGGGCGCGCGAGCTGTTCGCAATCCGAACGGGGGTCTGACCATGGCGCTGGGCTGCTTCATCTCCACCGGCCGCTCGCTCGAGCAGGCGATCGCGCGCGTGCAGCGCGCGGAGGAGCTGGGCTACGAGGCCGCGTACGTGACGCACATCGCCGGGCGCGAGTCGCTCACGGTCGTGACCGCCTACGCGATGCGCACGCAGCGGATCCGGCTCGGCACCGGCGTCGTGCCGATCTACACCCGCACGCCGGCGACGATGGCGCAGACGGCCGCCACGATCGACGACCTCTCCGGCGGTCGCCTGAACCTCGGCCTCGGCGTCTCGCACCGCCCCGTGGTCGAGGGCTGGCACGGCCAGACGATCGACAGACCGGTCGCCGAGATGCGCGAGTACGTCTCGATCGTGCGCGCGATCGTGCGCGGCGAGCCGTCGCCGACGGCGGCGCCGGACGCGCCCGCGGTCAAGTGGCGCACGGGCTTCCAGCTTGGCGGCCTCGACCCGCGGCCCGAGCTGCCGGTCTACGTCGCCGCGCTCTCCCCCGGGATGCTGCGGCTCGCCGGCGAGCTCGCCGACGGCGTGATCCTGTGGCTGTGCACGCCGCCGTACATCCGCGACGTCGTGATCCCGATGGTGCGCGAGGGCCGCGAGCGCGCCGGCAAGCCGCTTGAGGGCTTCGACGTCGTCGCGGCGGTGCCGGCGGGCGCCGTCGCGGATCCGGCGGACGCGCACGCGTCGATGCGGCGCGAGCTGCTGCCCTACTTCGGCCTGCCGTTCTACCGCGCGATGCTGGAGCGCTCCGGCTTCGACGCGGAGATCGCGGCGTTCGACGCGGCCGCCGGCTCAGGCGACGGCGACGGGATGCAGCAGGCGATCTCGACCCGCTTCCTCGACACGCTCGCCGCGATCGGCGACGCCGACGGCGTCCGCGCGGGCGTCGCGCGCTACCGCGACGCCGGTGTGACGTCGCCCTGCGTCGGCCCGATCTCGAAGACCGACTTCGACGCGACCTTGGAAGCGGCGGCGAGCGCGTAGCCGCCCCGCGCGCGGTTCAGCCGCGACCGCCTGCGCACGACGTTACTTCAGCGCCGCCTCCAGCGCCGCACGGAACTCGTCGATCCCGAACGCCCCCTCCAACCGCGCGGCGATCCGGCCGTGGCGGTCGATCGTGAACAGCCACGGCTCGCTCGTCAGCCCGTATGCGCGCAGCTGGGGCCGCAGGCCCTTCGACGCGTCGTTGTCGACGTAGACCTCGTTGTGGATGAAGGCGACGCGGTCGCCGTAGGCGCTCTGGAGCTGGACGGCCTCGTCCGTCACCGGCCCGCACACGCGCGATCTGCACAGCGCGGGCGTCGCGAACAGCAGCGCAACCGGTCTGCGCCCCAGCACGTTCGCGAGATCGACGTCGTGCATTCTGTCCGGCGGGACGCGCGTGTCGATCTTCGCCGCGTCCCCGCCCACCGACGCCAGCGTCGGCGTGTGCACGCGCGGCGCCGCGGCGCCGACCGCGGGCACCGGCGAACGGGCGCTGACCGCGAGCCCGCCCACGCCGCCGAGCAGTCTGCCGCCGGCGCGCGTGACCGCGAGCAGCAGCCATCTGCCGGCCCGCGGCAGCGGGAGCAGCGCGTGATAGACGGCCTGCACCGTGTCGCCCGCGCTCGTCTGACTGCGGAACGCGGGCCGCACGAGCAGCGAGTCGGCCGGTGCGGGATACGGCCCGTGCGCGGGCGCGTCGGCATTGCGGGCGACGTAGACGGCCGTGTCGCCGTAGACGAACGCCCCGCCGGCGTCGATCACGCCGAACGCGACGCGGTCGCGGCCCGGCGTGTAATCGGTCGTCGCCAGCGCGACCTGCGGCCCGGCGGCGAGCGTGCCGGCGAGCTGGCGCAGCGTGCGCCCGCCGGCGGCGGGGAACTGGGCGACCGTCGGGTGCTCGGCGGCGGCGACCGCCGGCGGCGCCGGCGGCGGCGTCGCGTTCGGTGACGATGCCCCGCCGCCGCTCCCGCCCGCTCCGCCGCACCCGGCTGCGGGGATCGCGGCTGCGGCGCAGGCGAGCGCGAGGAGCGAGGTGGGGATCGGCAGGCGGAGCATCCTCAGGGTGAGACGCCGTCGCGCGTCCCGTCCTTCCCCGCAGGCTACGGGACTCGCGCGGCCGGCAGGCCTTAGGGCCTATCCCGGTAGGCCCGCGGCCGGAGGTGACCGTCCCGCGGCGCCGAACACCGGCCGGCCGCTTGCCAAGGCCGCCAGCCTTGGCTGCGCAACCGGCCGGTGCCCGGCATCCACGGTCCAGCCCCCTCCGACTCGCGCTCCTAACGGGATAGGCCCTCACTCGGGCTCGGGCCAGCCGGGACCGCCGCGGTCGAGCAGGCCGGCGGCGGTCAGCAGGTCCGCCGGCGCGTTGACGTTGAAGAACGCCATCGCGTTCTCGACGTCGAGCACGCGCGGCTCCAGCGCCGCGACCGCGGCCGTCACCGACGGCGGCGAGCCCTCCCGTAGCGCGGCGACGAGCGGCGCGTACGCCGCCGGCGCGTAGCGCGCGAACAGCGGCTGCAGGCGCCCGTCGGCGCGCGGCACGACCGCCGGCGCGCCGCCGGCGTCGGCGTGCGCGAGCCACTCCACGAGCGAGGGGGTCAGGAACGGAAGGTCGCCCGCGCTGACGAGGATCTCGCGCGCCATCCCCTCGATCCCGGCGGCCGCGCCGGCGCCCTCCAGCGCGTGCACGATCCCGGCGAGCGGATGGCACGGCTCGGCCGGCTCGATCCAGATCGGCACGCCGGGCAGCGGCGGCAGCTCGGAGGTCTGCTTGGCGACGACGACGACCTCCGCCAGCACCGCCTGCAGCACCGCCACCGGATACTGGATCAGCGGCGTGCCGTGCAGCTCGACGATCGCCTTGGCGCCGCCGATCCGGCGCCCCAGGCCGCCGGCCAGGACGACCCCGATCGGGTCCCGCGTCTCGCCCATCACGGCCCGGAGCATAGAATCAGTGCGATGGAGGGATCGACCGACCAGGAGACCGTCCGCGCCTGGCTGCGCTGCTACCGCTGCTGGTCGCAGAACCTCGAGGTGCAGGTGCACTACGAGGGCATTCACCGCATCGACCCCTCGACGGGCGAGCGCGCGGAGGTCGTGGACGAGCTGCAGGAGGCGGTCGTGCAGTGCCTCGACTGCATGCACGACCAGCCGCACCTCGGCTTCCACAACGGGCGCGTCGAGCCGATCGAGGACCGCTGGGAGCGGATGGTCGCGGGCACGCCGTGGGTCGCCTCGTGCACGGTGACGGTCGAGGCCGACGACGTCGAGACCTGCTCGGGCCCGGAGGCCGGCGACGCGCTCTCCTACGCCGCCTTCGGCGACCACGGCACGCGCGAGTTCTTCACGCACGTGCGCTTCCACAAGCACGACGAGGACCAGATCGTCGTGCACCTGCTCGTGGAGCTGTACGCCCGCTCCGCCGAGGAGGCGACCGACGTGCTCGAGACCGCCGCCCGCGGCGCGCTCGCGATCACCTCGCTCGCCGAGGAGTCCCGCCCGCCGGCCTCCAGCGCCGACGACGTGCACTGACGCGCGGGCTGACGCCCCAGCGCGCGGCGCGCCGGGGCTCAGCGAAACGCCAGCCTAGCTACGACGCCGCGTTCAGCCGCGACTCGAGCGCGTCGAGCTGGGCGGTCATCTCGGCGGGGAGTCTGTCGCCGAAGATCGCGAGGTGCTCGCGCAGGGACGGCAGCTCGGCCTTCCACTCCTCGGGCGTGACGCGCAGCAGCTCGGCGAAGTCCTCGGCGGGGATGTCGAGGCCCACCAACGGCAGCGCGCCCTCGGCCGGCAGCAGGCCGATCGGCGTCTCGATCGCGTCGGCGGTGCCGTTGCAGCGGCCGAAGATCCACGACAGCACGCGGCTGTTCTCGCCGAACCCGGGCCACAGCCACTTGCCGTTGGCGTCCTTGCGGAACCAGTTGACGTAGAAGACCTTCGGCAGCACCGCACCCTCGCGACGGCCGATCTTCAGCCAGTGGTCGATGTAGTCGCCCATGTGGTAGCCGGCGAACGGGAGCTGCGCGAACGGGTCGCGGCGCAGTCTGCCGACGGCGCCCGCGGCGGCGGCGGTCGTCTCAGACGCCATCGTCGCTCCGAGGAAGACCCCGTGCTCCCAGTCGAACGCCTCGTGCACGAGCGGCACGACCGTCGAGCGACGACCGCCGAACAGGAACGCGTCGATCGGCACGCCGGCCGGGTCCTCCCACTCCGGCGCGATCGCCGGGTCCTGCGAGGCCGGCACCGTGAAGCGCGCGTTCGGGTGCGCGGCGGGCGTGCCCGACTGCGGCGTCCAGTCGTTGCCGTGCCAGTCGATCGCGTGCTCGGGCTGGTCGTCCGTCATGCCCTCCCACCAGATGTCGCCGTCGTCGGTTCTGGCGACGTTGGTGAAGATCGCGTTCCTCGAGGCGGTCGCGAGCGCGTTCGGGTTCGTCTTTTCGCTCGTGTTCGGTGCGACGCCGAAGAAGCCCGCCTCGGGGTTGACCGCGTAGAGGCGGCCGTCCTTGCCGAACTTCATCCAGGCGATGTCGTCGCCGACGGTCTCGACCTTCCAGTCGGGCAGCGACGGGATCAGCATCGCGAGGTTCGTCTTGCCGCAGGCGGACGGGAACGCGCCCGTCACGTACTTCACCTCGCCGTGCGGGTCCGTCAGCTTGAGGATCAGCATGTGCTCCGCCATCCAGCCCTCGTCGCGCGCCATCACCGATGCGATCCGCAGCGCGAAGCACTTCTTGCCGAGCAGCGCGTTGCCGCCATAGCCCGAGCCGTAGGACCAGATCTCGCGCGACTCCGGGTAGTGGACGATGTACTTCGTCTCGCTGCACGGCCACGAGACGTCCTCCTGACCCGCCTCGAGCGGCGCGCCGACGCTGTGCACGCACGGGACGAAGTGGCCGTCCTCGCCGAGCACCTTGAGCGCACCCACGCCCATGCGGGTCATGATCCGCATCGAGACCGCCACGTACGGCGAGTCCGTCAGCTCGACCCCGATGTGCGCGATGTCGGAGCCGAGCGGGCCCATGCTGAAGGGGACCACGAACATCGTGCGGCCGCGCATGCAGCCCTCGAACAGCCCGTTGAGCGTCTCGCGCATCTCGGCGGGATCGCACCAGTTGTTCGTCGGGCCGGCGTCCTCCTCGCGCTGCGAGCAGATGAAGGTGCGGTCCTCGACGCGCGCGACGTCGGTCGGGTCGGACAGCGCGAGGTACGAGTTCGGACGCTTCGCGTCGGACAGGCGCTCGAAGGTGCCGGCGTCGACGAGCGCCTGGCAGAGGCGGTCGTACTCCTCAGCCGAGCCGTCGCACCAGTGGATGCGATCCGGCTGGGTCAGCGCTGCGATCTCTTCGACCCAGGCGCGCAGCTTCGCATGGCTCGTGGGCGGGGCGGTATCGGTGATGCTCACGTGATCTCCCTCGTGGCGGTCGCGGGACATCCAAGGGATTGTTCCATCCCTGACGGAATGGCGCTTCCGCAGGGTGGTACGGAAGCGCAGGTCCGAAGGTCTTACCCCTATGCGCCGGGATTCTTGCGCGGCACCAGTACGAGCCGCTTGAACTCGGCCACGAGCACCCCGTCCTGGTTGAGGACGCGCGTGTGGACCTTGACCACGCCGCGGTCGGGCTTGGAGGAGGAGGGCTTGACGTCGAGCACCTCGGTCTCGCAGAACAGCGTGTCGCCGTGGAAGACCGGGTTGGGGTGCGACAGCTCCTCGGTCGCGAGGTTCGCGATCGCCTTGCCGGAGACGTCGGAGACCGACATGCCGAGCGCGAGCGAGTAGACGAGCGGCCCGACGACGACGTTTCTCCCCTGCTGCGACTGGCCCGCGTAGACGTCGTTGATGTGCAGCGGGTGGTGGTTCATCGTCAGCAGGCAGAAGAGGTGGTCGTCGGACTCGGTGACCGTCTTCGCGGGCCAGTGCTTGTAGACGGCGCCGACCTCGAACTCCTCGAGGTAGCGGCCGTAGCTGTGGGCGCCCGAGGCCTCGCGGGCTGCCTGGTCGGTCTCGACGCTGGTGATCGTGTCGCTCATGGGATTCTCGTACCGTCCTGCGGGTTCGGAATGGCGGTGGTTGCACCCCGAAGTGTGCCGTCTTCGCAACGACCATGCGTCGCGTTGACTCGCGGGTCAATACGATTTGCGCGACTGTCCACCTAGCTCCGAACCCGAACCGAGAGATCCAGTGCGCAACCCACGAGACTTCGCGAAGCCGCTCGCGGTCGGCGCGCCCGACCCGATCCTGGACATCCCGTTCCGCCCCTCGCGGATGATCCACTTCTTCGACGCCAGCAACGAGAAGATGGCGGCGAAGGTCCCCGACATGGCCAAGCAGGCCGACATCCTGCTCGGCAACCTCGAGGACGCCGTTCCCGTCGACCGCAAGGAGGCCGCCCGCGAGGGCCTCGTAAGGGTCGGTCAGAGCGTCGACTTCGGCGACACGCAGCTGTGGACGCGCGTCAACAGCCTCGACTCGCCATGGGTGCTCGACGACCTGCTGCGGCTCGTCGGCGAGATCGGCGACAAGCTCGACGTGATCATGATCCCGAAGGTCGAGGGCGCCTGGGACATCCACTACGTCGACCGCCTGCTCGCCCAGCTGGAGGGCAGATTCGGCGTCCAGAAGCCGATCCTCGTGCACGCGATCCTGGAGACCGCCCTGGGGGTGGCGAACCTGGAGGAGATCGCGGCAGCCAGCCCGCGCATGCAGGGGATGTCGTTCGGCCCGGCAGACCTCGCCGCCTCGCGCCGCATGAAGACGACGCGCGTCGGCGGAGGCCACCCCGGCTACCGCGTGATCGCCGATCCCGACCCGGACAACGCGGAAGCGCCGCGTGTGAGCGCCCAGCAGGACCTGTGGCACTACTCGATCGCCCGCATGGTCGACGCCTGCACGGCGACCGGGATCCTGCCCTTCTACGGCCCGTTCGGCGACATCGCCGACGACGCCGGCTGCGAGGCGCAGTTCCGCGCCGCCTTCCTGATGGGCTGCGTCGGCGCGTGGTCGCTGCACCCGCGCCAGATCGCGATCGCCAAGAAGGTCTTCTCCCCCGACCCGGACGAGGTCAAGTTCGCCAAGCGCGTGATCGAGGCGATACCGGACGGCCGCGGGGTCCACATGCTTGACGGCAAGATGCAGGACGACGCCACCTGGAAGCAGTGTCAGGTGATGGTGAGACTCGCCGAGATGCTGGCCGCGAAGGATCCGGAGCTGGCCGAGGCCTACGGGTTCGAGACAGTGGGAGTCTGAGCATGCGCTTCTTCGAGTACGAGTCCCGCCAGATCGTCAAGGCGGCGGGGATCCCGGTCAGCGCCCACGGCTTCGCGAGAACGCCGGAGGAGGCGCGCAAGATCGCCGAGGAGATCGCGGCGCCCGTCGTGATCAAGTCGCAGGTCCTCACCGGCGGGCGGATGAAGGCCGGCGGCGTCAGATTCGCCGACACGCCCGACGAGGCGGCAAAGGAGGCCGAGTTCGTGCTCGGCCTGGAGATCAACGGCCACATGCCCCGCGGCGTGCTGGTCGACTCCAAGGTCGCCGTCAAGCAGGAGTTCTACGCCGGCGTCGTGTGGGACGGCACGCGCAAGCTGCCCGTGATGCTGTTCAGCGACATGGGCGGCATCGACATCGAGGAGGTTGCCGAGACGCACCCCGACAGAGTCGGGCGCGGGCACTTCTCGAATCTGATGGAGGTGTCGGACTACGAGGCGAAGCAGGTGATCGCCTCCATCGGGGTGACGGGATCTGCTTTGACGCGGGCGACGCCGATCCTCGCGCGGCTCGCGCGCCTGTTCGTCAGACATGACATGACGCTCGCGGAGATCAACCCGCTCGCGATGCTGGAGGACGGCAGATTCGTCGCAGTCGACGCGCACATGGACATGGAGAACGAGGCGCGGGGCCGCCAGCAGACGCTGTTGAAGGCGCTCGGCGTCGGCGACGAGGAGACGCGCCAGGCGCGCGAGGCGACGCCGTTCGAGCTTGCCGGCGAGGAGGTCGACTCCCAGGACCACCGCGGCGTCGCGGGCAACGTGACCGAGTTCGACGGCAACCTCGGGCTCGTGATCGGCGCCGGCGGCGGCTCGCTGACGCTGTTCGACGCGGTCCGCGCGCACGGCGGAGACCCGGCCAACTACTGCGAGATCGGCGGCAACCCGTCGGTCAGCAAGGCCTGCGGACTGGCGAAGCTCGTCCTGCAGAAGCCGGGCGTCGAGAAGATCGCGGTGATGATGTCGATCGTCTCCAACACGCGCGTCGACATCGTCGCGCGCGGCGTCATCAAGGCGTGCCTGGAGCTGGGCTACGACCCGGCCGAGAAGATCGCGATCTTCCGCATCCCGGGCGCGTGGGAGGACGAGGGCTTCAAGATCCTCGCGAAGTACGGGGTCGAGTACTGCGACCGCTCGGTGTCCATGCACGAGGCCGCGCGCCGCGCGGTCGAGAAGATCCAGGGGGTCGCGGCCTGATGTCCATCCTCATCGACGAGACGACCACCTTCATCGTCCAGGGGATCACCGGCCGCGAGGCGGTCAACCTGACGCGCGAGTGCCTCGACTACGGGGCCGGCGCGAAGATCGTCGGCGGCGTGACGCCGGGCCGCAAGGGCCGCGAGGTCCACGGCGTGCCGGTCTTCGACACGGTCGCGCAGGCCGTCGAGCACCACGGCAGCCCGATCGACGGCTCGGTCGTGACGGTCCCCCCCGCGTTCACGAAGGACGCGGTGCTCGAGGCGATCGAGAACGGGATCAAGCTCGTCGTGATCGTGACCGAGCGGATCCCGCGCCGCGACGTGGCCGTGATGGTCGAGTTCGCCAGCTACCACGACGCCCGCATCATCGGCCCCAACTGCCTCGGGATCATCGTCCCGGACGTGATCAAGATGGGCGGCATCGGCGGGCCGGCGAAGGACGCGGCCAAGGCCTATACGCCAGGTTCGGTTGGCGTGATCTCGCGCTCGGGCGGCATGACGACCGAGATGTCCTCGACGCTGACCGCCGCCGGACTCGGCCAGTCCACCGCAGTGTCGATCGGCGGCGACGCGATCATCGGCTCCTCCTACGCCGAGCTGATGGGGCTGTTCGAGGCCGACGAGCAGACCGAGGCGATCGTCATCTACACCGAGCCCGGCGGCCGCATGGAGGCCGAGCTCGCGCGCTGGGTGAGGGAGAACGACTCGCGCCTGCCGATCGTCGCGTTCATGGCCGGCCGCTTCATGGACGAGATGCCGGGCATGAGCTTCGGCCACGCCGGCACGATCGTCGAGGGCAAGGCCGACACGGCCGCCGAGAAGATCGCCCGCCTCGCCGAGGCCGGGATCGTCGTCGCCGAGGAGATCTCGCAGATCCCCGACATCGTCAAGAGCAGAATCGCCGAGAGGAGCGCCGTCTGATGCCCGGCACGTTCATCGACGTCGAGGTCGACGCCGCGGTCGCGAACGACCCCGCGATGGCGGCGAAGCTGACCGAGGTCTGCCCCGTCGACATCTTCGCGACCGGCGGCGAGGGCGGCACGCTGTCCGTCAACGAGCGCAACCTCGACGAGTGCGTCCTCTGCGGCCTCTGCATCGACGCCGCACCCGCCGGCACGGTGCGCGTGGTGAAGCTCTACGACGAGGGCGCGGTCCTCAGCTCCTGACGGACTAGATGGTTGATTCCACGAGATTCGTGGATGCGAGGGGCAGGATGGGTGGATGCTGGGCGACGCGCGGTGTCGAAGCCAATGCCGGCGGCATTGGCGAGACGCCGCGTGGCGCCCAGCGCCGCCCAGCGTGCCCCTCGCGCCGCGAGATCGTGGATCAACCATCTAGGAGCACAACCGCATCGGAAATCCCCAGTAGTAGTAGTCGACCTCGTTGCCGCGGAAGGACATGCGGGCTCGAATCGATTGCGTCATGGCTTCCTTCTCGGTCGTGGTCGTTCCATGCTCTCCATGACGCGCAAGCGCCGTCGTTATTCCGCGCCGCGCCGCCGGCCCGGCCTCGCGCGACGAGCGCGTCCTCAGCTCGTCGTGAGCGGCCCGTAGGCGTCCGGCCGGCGCGTTCTCAGGAACGGGAACAGGTCGAGCCAGTCGCGGCGCTGGTCGAGGTCGAGGTCGGCGACGAGCACGGCCGGCCGGTCGCGCGGGGCCTGCGCGAGGATGCGGCCGTAGGGGTCGGAGACGAAGCTCGATCCGTAGAACGTGAGCGGCGTGCCGCCGTCGGCCCGCGCCTCCGTTCCGATGCGGTTGACCGCCACCATGAACGTCCCGTTCGCGATCCCGTTGGCGACGATCACGCGCTCCCACAGCGGCTCGGTGTCGAACTCGGGGTGGTCGGGCTCGGAGCCGATCGCGGTCGGGTAGACGATCGCGTCGGCGCCCGCGAGCGCATAGGCGCGCGCGAGCTCCGGGAACCACTGGTCCCAGCAAGTCGGGAAGGCGAGCTGCGCCTCCCCCACGCCGACGACGGGGAAGCTGTCCGCATCCGCCGGCCCCGGCCGGAACCAGCGGTCCTCGCGATACCCGGCGGTGACGGGGATGTGCAGCTTGCGCGTGCGCGCGACAAGCGCACCGCCGGGCGCGACGCAGATCGCGGTGTTGAAGCCGCGCGGGTCGTCCGCACCGCCGGCGTCGCCCGCCGCCCGCTCGTACAGCGAGGCGTGCACGTAGGCGCCGGTCTCGGCGGCCATCCGGCGCGCGAACGCGGTCGTCGGGCCGTCCGGGATCGCCTCCGCGCGCGCCAGCGCCTCCCGCGTCGGCGCCTCGTCGACCGCGAAGTACGGCGAGAGCGTCAGCTCCTGCAGGCACACGAGCCGGGCGCCGCGATCGGCCGCGAGCCGGATCCCCTCCGCGAGCGCCGCCTCGTGCGCGACCGGGTCGGGATGCCAGCGCTGCTGCACCGCTCCGACCCGGAAGGCGGCCCGTCGCGGCGGCTCGACACGCGCCGGCGAGGGCGGCGGCGACCCGACTGCTGCGATGACCTCGATCGCGCTCACGCGAGCGAGTGTAGGCGCGCTCAGGCCGGCTGGGGCTCGGCTTGCGCCGCCAGCTCCTCGTGCGGCGCCGGCGTGCGCAGCATCAGCAGCGTCACGAGCAGGCCGACCGCGACCGTGGCCGCGCCGAGCGTGAAGGCGAGGTGGTATCCGCTCAGCTCGGCGGCCGCGTGCGAGCGGCCGTCGGCGACCTGCGTCGCCGTGCGGTGCGCGGTCAGTGCGCCGAGGATCGCGAGCCCGAACGCGGCCGCGACCTGCATCGCAACGTTGAGGATCCCCGACGCGATTCCGGCGTCGCGCGGCGGCACCTTCGCCATCGCGATCGTCAGCAGCGGGACGAACGACGAGCCGGCGCCGAGCCCCATCAGCACGAGCGCGGCGAACACCGCCGCATACGAGGTGTGCGCCTGCAGGACCGCAAACGCCGCGAGCCCCGCGATCAGCGCGGGCATGCCCCCGAGCAGCACCGTCCGCGGGCCGAAGCGTCCGATCAGCCGCGCGACGATCCCCATCGCCATCGCCGCGACGGTGAGCGTCATCGGCAGGAACGCGACGCCCGTGGTGAGCGGGCCGAGGCCGCGCACGTTCTCCATGTAGAGCGCGCCGAAGAAGAAGACCGAGTACATCCCCGCCATCACGAGCCCGCGCACGACCGTCGCGCCCGCGAGGCCGGGCACGCGCAGGATCCCGAGCGGCAGGATCGGGTTCGCGATCCGCGCCTCGAGCACGACGAACGCGACCAGCAGCGCGACCGCCGCGCCGCCCCAGCCGAGCGTGTGCGCCGAGGTCCAGCCGTGGTCGGCCGAACCGATGATCGCGAAGACGCCGAGCATCAGCGCCACGGTCACGAGCACCGCGCCGGCGACGTCGACGCCGTCGCTCAGGCCGAGCGCCTCGTTCTCGTCGATGTACGCGCGGCCGAGCAGCAGGGTCGCGGCGCCGATCGGCGCGTTGATGAAGAAGATCCAGTGCCAGTCGAGCGACTGCGTCATCAGCCCGCCGAGCAGCAGCCCGACGGAGCCGCCCCCGACCGCGACGAACATGTAGACGCTCATCGCCTTCGCGCGCGCGATCTGGCCGGGGAACTCGCTGACGATCAGCGCGATCGTGACGGAGAACGCGATCGCTCCGCCGATCCCCTGGACGAAGCGCGCGGCGATCAACAGCCCCTGGCTGTCGGACAGCCCGCAGGCCATCGACGCCAGCGTGAACAGCGCGACACCCCACAGGAACACGCGACGGCGACCGACGAGGTCGCCGAAGCGGCCGGCGACGAGCATGAAGCTGCCGAACGTCACGAGGTAGGCGTTGACGACCCACGTCAGGTCGGCCTGGCTGAAGTGCAGCGACGCCTGGATGTCCGGCAGCGCGACGTTCACGATCGTCGAGTCGAGCACGACCATGAACTGGCCGAGGCAGACGACCGCGAGCGCGACCCAGGCCCGGCGTGCGATCGGGGGATTCGAGATCGTGGCCGCCATCGATCATCACCGTATCAAAGATGATCTCCTGTCTCATGATGATCCACTCATAGTGCTAGGATTCCCCCTGCACATGGGCACCGTCCACGCACCGGGAGCGATGGTTCTCCTCACGCGGCTCGCGAAGGTCGTCTACCGACGCAGCAGCGAGGAGCAGCTCGGCATGCGCCTGCGCTGGTACGTCGCGCTGTCGTTCCTCAACGACCACGACGGCGCTGCGCAGCAGGCGCTCGGCGACGCGCTCTGCATCGACGCCAACAACCTCGTGTTGCTGCTCAACGAGCTGGAGGCGGCGGGCTACGCGGAACGCCGCCGCGACGCGCTCGACCGCCGCCGCCATCTCGTCCACATCACCGCAGACGGCCGCCGCGCGCTCGACCGCGCCGAGCAGGCGCAGGAGAGCGTCGAGAGCGAGGTGCTCGCCGCGCTCGACCCCGGCGAGCGCACGACGCTGCGCGAGCTGCTCGCCCGCGCGCTCGAGAACGCCGGCCCCGGGCCCTGCTGACGCTCAGCGGCGGTCGCCGGCTGGGACCTGCTGCGTGATGCAGTGCACTCCGCCACCGCCGAGCGCGAGCACGCGGCCGGGCACGCCCACCAGCTCGCGGCCCGGCAGCAGCGCGCCGAGGCGGCGCAGCGCCTCGGCGTCCATGTCGGGGTCCTGCTCGCCGAGCGGCACGATCGCGGCGCGGTTGCAGAGGTAGAAGTTGGTGTAGGGGATCGCGACGACGCTGCCGTCGGGGCGCGCCGTGCGCGGCAGCAGGTCCCAGCGCTCGACCTCGAGGCCGGCGTCGCGCAGGCGCCGCGCGTTGTCCTCCAGGTGCGCGTGGTTGGGATCGGCCTCGTCGGCAACCGTCTGGACGAGCGCGTGGCGTGGCGCGAGGAAGGCGCAGACGTTGTCGACGTGCCCGTCGGTGTCGGTGTCCTCGACGAGGCCGTGGCCGAGCCACACGATCTGCTCGACGCCGAGGTGGAGGCTCAGCTCCCGCTCGATCTCCTCGCGCGTGAGCAGCGGGTTGCGGTTCGGGTGAAGCAGGCACTGCTCGGTCGTCACGAGCCGGCCGGTGCCGTCGACCGCGATCGATCCGCCCTCGAGCACGAGCGGCGAGGCGTAGCGCTCGATGCCGAGATGGTCGAGCAGGCGCCGCGCGACCTCCGCGTCCTTGTCGTACGGCGTGAACGCCTCGCCCCAGGCGTTGAAGCGGAAGTCGATGCCCGCACGGCTGAACCCGCCTCCGCCCACCCCGGTGACGATCAGCGGGCCCGAGTCGCGCAGCCACGAGTCGTCGAGCGGCAACGCGAGCAGCTCGACGTTCTCGCTTGGGACGCGTCGCCGCGCGTCGTCGGCATGCGCAGGATCGGCGACGAGCGTGACCGGCTCGAACGCCGCGACCGCGGCGACGACCTGCGCGTGCACATCGCGCGCCTGCTCGATGCTCGCCCCGCGCCACGCCTCCTCCCGCGCCGGCCAGGCGATCAGCGTGCGCTCATGCGGCGCCCACTCCGCCGGCATCCGCAGGCCGGCCGCGCGCGCGCCGCTCGCCTCGGTGACCACGAAGCGAGCGTACCCAGGCGCGACGGCGGCGTGCGCGAGGCTCCGCGGAATCGGCGCGAACACGGGTAGCGCCGTCACACGTGGTCGTCATAGGGTCGCGCGGCCGCCATGTCGCAACCGCTCGCCCGCCTCTACGACCTCGCCCTGCGCGCGCTCGACGAGCAGGACCGCCGCGCCAACGCGCTGCGCGGCCGCCTCGGCCCCGTCCTCGCCGCGGCAGCGTTCGGAGGGTCACTGCTGAGCGGCCCGGTGGTCGGTGGGACCCACCCGGCGAGCCTCGCCGGCAAGCTGGCGGCTGTGGTGGCGATCGTCGGGCTGCTCGCGATGACAGGGGGCGCCTTGCGGCTGCTTGCTGCCCGGCGCCGGCAGCCCGTGCAGCTCGATCCGCGCGAGCTGATCGCGACGCTTCAGCGCGGCGGCGCGCTCGATCAGGAAGCTGCCTTCTACGACGCGATGATCATTCGGATCGGCGAGCAGGTCGACTACGCCACCGGCGTGCTTGAGCAGCTCGCGACGACCTTCACAGCGATGCTGTGCGGAATCCTCGTGATGCTGTGTGGACTCGCGTTTGCCGCGATCGTAGGGTGACCGACATGACCAGAAGAAGAATGACGTTGGAAGAGGCCGCAGCGTTGGCACGCTCGATTCCGCTCTACAACCGGAAGGGCAAGCGCCTCCTGCGCCGATCCGAGTGGGAGCAACTCCCCCGCTGGCGGCGATGGCTGGACATCGCATTGGGCTCGGTACCTCCGAGAGAGTGGAGAGTCCCGTCGGAGCGCGACTAACCCCGCGCCTTGCGCGTGCGGGAGCGCTCCTCCTGCTTCTCGACCACCTGGGCGATCAGTCTGAGGATCTGGTCGATGCCGGTGGCCTTGGCGTCGCCGTGCTCGAACGCGGCGCGCCAGTGCTTGATTCTGCCCTCGGCCGCCAGCTCGTTGAAGTGCGAGCGGGTGACCTGGAGCCGCACCTTCGCGTCGCTGGCGATGTCCTTCGACACTCTCGGCCGGGCAGCTCGACGCGGTAGAGCTGCACGTCGCCGCGGCCGCGCAGCTCCAGCCCGACGACGAGTCTCAGCGGCTGGAGCGCCGGGACCTCCGCGAGGAAGTTGCGGACGCCCTGCTCGATCAGCGCTCTGGTGTCACTCGGGGACGACAGGGCGCGGAGTCTAGTGCCCCGCGCCCGCGCTCAGCGGCGGCCGGCGAGCTGGTCGGCCCGGCTCAGATCTTGTGGCGCTCGAGCAGCTTGCGCCCGATCACCATGCGCTGGATCTCGGACGTGCCCTCGCCGATCAGCAGCAGCGGCGCGTCGCGGTAGAGGCGCTCGATCTCGTACTCCTTCGAGTAGCCGTAGCCGCCGTGGATGCGCAGCGACTCCTCGACGCAGAAGCGGCCCGCCTCGGAGGCGAACAGCTTCGCCATGCCGGCCTCGATGTCCGAGCGCTCGCCCGCGTCCTTCATGCGCGCCGCGCGGTTCGTCAGCAGGCGCGCCGCGTCGACCTGCGTCGCCATGTCGGCGAGCTTGAACTGGATCGCCTGGTGCTGGGCGATCGGCTTGCCGAACGCCTTGCGCTCCTGCGAGTAGCGCAGCGCCAGCTCGAGCGCGCGCTGCGCGATCCCGACGCCGCGCGCCGCCACGTTCACGCGACCCAGCTCCAGCGCGTCCATCATCTGCGGGAAGCCCTTGTTGAGGCCCGCCGCCTCGCCGCCGAGGACGTTCTCCGCCGGGCAGCGGTAGCCGTCGAACACCAGCTCGGTCGACTCGACGCCCTTGTAGCCCATCTTTCTGATCTGCGGCGGAACGGTGAGGCCGGCGTACGCACCGGTGTTCTCGGCGGCGCCGGGCTCCTTCTCGGCGATGAAGCAGGTCATCCCGCGTTGCGGCTTCTCCGCGTTGGGATCCGTGCGCACGAGCACGAACACGAGGCCGGCGCGCAGGCCGTTCGTGACCCACATCTTCTGGCCGTTGATCTCCCACGTGCCGTCGTCCTGCTTCTTCGCGGAGGTCTTGATCGCGGCCACGTCTGAGCCCAGCTCCGGCTCGGAGAGCGAGAACGCGGCGCGCAGCTCGCCGCTCGCCATCCGCGGCAGGTACTTCTGCTTCTGCTCCTCGGAGCCGAACTTCATCAACAGGTAGGAGCCGATGAAGTGCGTGTTGATCACGCCCGAAATCGAGATCCAGCCGCGCGAGAGCTCCTCGACGATCATCGCGTAGGTCGTCAGGTCGAGCCCCATCCCGCCGTACTCCTCGGGGATCGTGACGCCGAACAGGCCGAGCTCCTTCATCTGCTCGACGATCGGTGCCGGAAACGCGTCCTCGTGGTCGTAGTGCTCGGCGTTCGGGATGATCTGCTCGTCGGCGAACTGCCGCACCATCTCGCAGATCGCCTGCTGCTCGTCGGTCTTCTCGATCACTGCGGCCATGGGGTCTTTCGCTCCGGGTCCGGGAAACGTGGAATGTCTCGTTTTCGTGCGTTCGAGGATACTTCCCGGCCGTGAACTTCGCGCGCGATGTGGTCGACGCGGCGCCCGCCGAGCGGCTCGCGCTGGTGGAGCTGGCGCGCGACGGCGCGCGCCGCGAGTGGCGCTTCGGCGAGGTGGCCGATCGCGCGGCGCGCCTGGCCGACACGTTCGCCGGGCACGGCGTGCAGCGCGGCGACGTCGTAATGACGCTGATCGGCAACCGGCCCGACTGGGTCTGCGCGATGGTCGCGTGCTTCCGCATCGGCGCCGTCGTACTGCCGTGCACCGAGCAGCTCCGCGCCAAGGACCTGCGGCTGCGGCTCGACGCGGCGCAGCCCGCGCTGGTGCTGGCGGACGAGCGCAACGCGGCTGAGCTGGCGGCGGCGCAGCCGGCATGCCCCGTCCTCACGATCCCCGACGAGGCGCTCTACGCGGCGCAGCCGGCGCCGGCGGTCGAGCTGGCGCCCGACGATCCGTGCCTGATCACGTTCACGAGCGGGACGGCAGGCGAGCCGAAGGGCGTCTTGCACGGCCAGCGCTACCTCGCGGGCCAGCACGTGCAGGCCGAGCACTGGCTCGACGCCCGCGCAGGCGACCTCGTCTGGTGCACGGCCGCGAGCGGCTGGTCGAAGTCGGCGCGCAACGTCTTCATCGCGCCGTGGATCCGCGGCGCCGCAGCGCTCCTGCACGACGCGCGCTTCGATCCGCACGAGCGGCTGGAGATCCTCCAGCGCGAGCAGGTCAGCGTGCTGTGCATGGCGCCGACCGAGTACCGCGTGATCGCCAAGCGCGCCGAGCCGCGGCCGGTGCCCGGGCTGCGCGGTCTTGTCGCCGCCGGCGAGGCGCTCAACCCCGAGGTGCTGCGCGCGTTCCACGCGGCGACCGGGCTGTGGATCCGCGACGGCTACGGTCAGACCGAGACCGGCCAGATGACCGGCGCGCCGCTCGGCGAGCAGGTCCGCCCCGGCTCGATGGGCCGCCCGCTGCCGGGCGTCGGGCTGCGCGTGGACGATGGCGAGCTGGTGGCGGACCCGCGCACGGTGCCGACGTTCTTCCTCGGCTACCTGGGCGAGCCGTCCGTCGATCGATCCGCGCCCTGGCGCACCGGCGACCGCGTCCGTCAGGACGACGAGGGCTTCCTCTATTTCGAGGGCCGCGCCGACGACGTGATCATCTCCGCCGGCTACCGCATCGGCCCGTTCGAGGTCGAGTCCGCGCTCGTCGCGCATCCGGCGGTCGCGGAGGCCGCCGTCGTGGCCGCGCCCGACGAGGAGCGCGGCGCGATCGTGCGCGCGGTCGTCGTGCTGCGCGACGGCCACGCGCCCGGAGACGCGCTCGTCAAGGAGCTGCAGGAGCACGTCAAGCAGACGACCGCGCCGTACAAGTACCCGCGCCGCGTGGAGTTTGCGGCGGACCTGCCGAAGACCGCCTCCGGCAAGGTCCGCCGCGCGCTCCTGCGCGAGCAGGGCTAGCGCATCATCTGAGCGTCATCACCGGTTCGCCGCCGGCGGTGAGGCCGGTGCCGGTGCGGGTGCACGTGCCGCCTCTCGGCGTGCCGGAGTTGTACGCCTGGCGCACGCAGTTGCGCAGCGCGAGCTGCCCCCAGTAATTCGGGTGGAAGTCTTCCTGCAGCTCGTATTCGCCGAACAGCGCCGTGACCGTGCGGACCTGGTTGACCCACTCGGTCCTGTCGACCGCGCCCGCATTTCTCCATGAGGTGAGCCCTCTCTCCTCAAGCAGGCCGACGGTGCTCTCGCACAGCCGCCGCGAGTTGAACGCCGAGCCGAGCAGCAGCAGCTTGACGTTCGTGTAGCCGGCTTCGTTGGCGCCGTTGTGGACCGCGGCGTCGATCGTCGGCAGAGCGCCTTCGTTCGCCCAGTTCGCGTCCGCGTTCCAGAAGCCGCAGCCGCCGATTTCCTGGCGTTCCCAGCCTTCCTCCGGGTAGCGGAAGCCCGAACCGGTCGGAATCGGCGACTCGTAGTCCTGCACCACGATCGCGTACATTTCGGTGCCGTAGCCGGCTTCGACCATCGCTCTGTGGATGTTCTGGACGGCGCCCTTGATCGCGGCCGTCTGCGTGGCGACGTTTTCTCTCGTGAAGTTGGCGGTCACTTCGGAGTCGTCGTCACAGTGGTTCTGCCACCACGACGGCGAGGTGAGCCAGTCCTCGATGCAGTCCTGCACGATCGACGCGAAGTTGAAGTTGTTGCCGCCGATCGAGAGCACGACCATCTTCACGTTGTGCGTTCTCGCGTATTCCTCGAGCATCAGCGCCTGGCCCCTGTTGGCGCCGGAGCTGTAGAAGTCGATGCCCGGCTTGAACGCTTCTTCTGTCGTGAAGGTCGACGTCTTCGCGCTCGAGCACGCGAGGTTGACGCTGTTGACCCCGCCGCCGATGTAGATCTCCGCCGATAGCGAGCGGTGACAGCCGGCGATCTTTTCGGCCGTGTGCGCTTCGTTGTCGTAATAGGCCCTCGTCCCGAGCGCGTCGATCCACGATTCTTCTTCGTTCGTGTTGCCGGCCCAGCGCCCCGCCTCGCCCGAGATGTACGAGTCGCCGAGCGAGGCGACCGAGGCCGTGCCTATGCCCGGCCCGTCCGCCCTCGCGGCGGCGCTCCACGCCGCCCATGTCGCGACGGCGAGCGCCGTCGCCAGGATCGCGACGCGCGCATGCGCCGCGAGCGTTCCTGCCCGTCCCATCGATGCCCCCTTCGATCGAGCGCGGGACGATCTCCCCCGCCGCCCCTGCGCTCCCCCGATGCTACCCCGAAGTTGGCTGGCTGGCCAGTTCGCCTCCGTCGCGCGTGGCGGAGGCACCCGGCGGCGCGATGCGACTCATCGCACGCTCGGCGAGCGCGGTGATCGTGAGGCTCGGGTTCACGCCGACGTTCGCCGGGACCGCGGCCCCGTCGCAGACGAGCAGGTTCTCGTAGCCGAAGACGCGATGGTCCGCGTCGACAACGCCGAAGTCGGGGTCGGCGCCGATCACCGCGCCGCCGAGGATGTGCGCCGTCGAGGGGATGTTCAGCAGCGCCTCCAGCACGGAAGACTGCGCGATCCCGCCGGTGCGCTGCGCGAGCCACTCGGCTGCCTCGTTCGCGACCGGGATGAACGTCGGGTTCGGTCTGTCGGCGTCCTGTTCGGTCTGCAGTCGCACATCCCCCGACCGCGTCAGCGTCGGCCGCAGCGCGATCGCGTTGTCGAGCGTCTGCATCACGAGCACGATGATCGTGCGGCGCGACCAGCCCTTCGGCCACAGCGCCTGCGCGAAGCGCAGCGGGTGGCGGACGATCTGGCCCAGCAGCTTGAGCGGCCGCGTGACGCGGGTCCCGTCGCCGACGAGCAGCGTGTAGAGCGTCGACATCGAGTCGCCGGCGTGGCCGTAGGTGACCGTCTCGATGTGCGTGTGCGGGTCCGGGTAGATCGAGGAGGTGATCGCGACGCGTCTCGTCAGGTCCTCGGCGTAGCCGTCGGGGACCGTGACGGCGAGGATCGCCTCGCTGTTCGTGCGCACCAGCTCGCCCAGCCGATGGGAGACGCGCGGCAGCGAGCCCGTCAGGCGACAGCGCTGCAGCAGTCTGTTGGTGCCGAGCGCACCGGCCGCGACGACGACGCCGCGGGCGGTGATCGTGCGGCGGTCGCGGTTGCGGCGCATCCCGGACGCGACGCTCGTGACCGCGTAGCCGTCTGAGCCGTCCTCCGCGCCGAGCGGTCTGATGTCGATGACGAGGCGGTCGGGCGTGATCGTCACCCCGCGCTTCTCCGCGAGGTAGAGGTAGTTCTTGACGAGCGTGTTCTTCGCGCCGTGCGGGCAGCCGACCATGCAGCGGCCGCACTGCAGGCAGGCGGTGCGATCGGGTCCCTCGCCGCCGAAGAACGGATCCGGCACGGTCGCACCGGGCTCCTCGCCGAAGAACACGCCGACGGGCGTCTTTCTGTAGGTGTCGCCGACGCCGAGATGCTCGCCCAGCTCTTTGAGCAACTGGTCCGCCGGGTCGTCGGTCGGCGTCGGCACGACGCCGAGCATCCGCTGCGCCTCGGCGTAGTGCGGCGCCAGCTCACGCTCCCAGTCGGCCAGGTCGCTCCACTGGCCGTCGCGGAAGAAGTCGCTCGGCGGGACGTACAGCGTGTTCGCGTAGCCGAGGCTGCCGCCGCCGACGCCGCAGCCGGAGACGACCGAGATGTCCTTGAACGTCGAGAGCCGCAGGATCCCGCGCATGCCGACGCGCGGCGCCCAGAAGTATCTGCGCAGGCTCCAGGTCGATCTGGCGAAGTCCTCGTCGCGGAAGCGTCTGCCGCACTCGAGCACGGCGACGCGGTAGCCCTTCTCGGCCAGCCGCAGCGCGGACACGCTGCCGCCGAAGCCCGATCCGATCACGAGCCAGTCGACGTCGAGCTGACGGTCGCTCGCCTCCATCGCGCAGACGCTACCAGGCAAGGTGACGGGTGCGTCACGATTCCGCGGCGAGCGAGCGCGCGGCGCGCCCCGCCACTACGCTGGAACGGCATGGCATCGCGTCCCGTCATCGGCGTCGGCACCGCGCTCGAGCGTGCGCAGTGGAGCGTGTGGGATCAGCGCGCGGCGCTGCTGCCGATGAACTACGTCGACGCGCTCCATCGCGCGGGCGGGATGGCGCTGCTGCTGCCGCCCGACCCCGCGCTCACCGAGGACCCGGCCGAGGCGCTCGACCTGATCGACGGGCTGGTGCTCGTCGGCGGCGCCGACCTCGATCCCGCCAGCTACGGCGCCGAGCTCGATCCCGCCACGGTCAACCCGGTGCCCGAGCGCGACGCGTTCGAGATCGCGCTCGTGCGCGGCGCAATCGCGCGCGGGATCCCGGTGCTCGGCATCTGCCGCGGCATGCAGCTGCTGAACGTCGCCTTCGGCGGCACGCTCCACCAGCACCTGCCCGACCGCTACGGCCACCACGACCATCTGAAGGCGCGCGGCTCGTTCGACGGCGCCGACCATGACGTGCGGCTCACGCCCGGCTCGCTCGCGGCGCACGCCGCCGGCGAGGAGCTGCACGGCACGAAGTCCCACCACCACCAGGGCGTCGACCGCGTCGGCGAGGGCCTCGTCGTCACGGGCACGGCGACGATCGACGACCTGCCGGAGGCGCTCGAGCTCCCGGGCGAGGCGTTCGTGCTCGGCGTGCAGTGGCATCCGGAGGCGGACGAACGCAGCCGCGTGATCGGCGCGCTCGTGGACGCCGCGCGCGCCTACCGCGGCGTCGTGACGTCGTAGCCCGCCGCGCGCAGCGCGTCGAGCACGGCGTGCGCGTGGTCGCGGTCGCGCGTCTCGACGGCGAGCTGCACGGACGTCTCGCGCACGTGCAGCGCGACGCCTTCGCGCATGTGGACGACGTCGAGCACGTTCGCGCCCTGCGCGGCGACGAGCGCGAGCAGGCGATCCAGCTCGCCGGGACGGTCCGCGAGGGTCGTGACGAGCACGAGGCGCCGGCCGACGACGGTCTCGTGCCGCCGCGCGATCGAGGCGAGCAGGCCGACGTCGACGTTGCCGCCCGACAGGACGACGGCCGTCGTGCCGCCGCTCGCCGGCGCGACCGCGCCGCCGAGCAGAGCAGCGACGCCGACGGCGCCGGCGCCCTCGACGACGAGCCGCGAGTGCTCCAGCAGCAGCACCATCGCCTCGGCGATGTCGTCCTCGGCGACCGTCACGACCGCATCGACCCAGCGGCGCACGAGCGCGAGCGTCAGCTCGCCGGGGCGCTTGACCGCGATCCCGTCGGCGATCGTCAGCGGCGGCACCTCCACCGCGACCGGCGCCGCGCGAGCGAGCGACGCGGCGAACGGCGCGCAGCGCTCCGCCTGCACGGCGATCACCTGCACGTCGGGACGCACGGACTTGACGGCGATCGCGACACCGCTCGCCAGCCCGCCGCCGCCGAGCGGCACGAGCACGCGCGCGAGCTGCGGCACCTGCGCCGCCAGCTCGAGCCCGACCGTTCCCTGCCCGGCGACGACGTCCGGATCGTCGTAGGGATGCACGAACGCGAGACCGGCGCTCGCCACGCGCTCGCGCGCGGCGGCGACCGCGTCGTCGACCGAGCCGGGCACGAAGCGGACGGTCGCGCCGGCCGCCCGGCACGCCTCGACCTTCACGATCGGGGCCTCGGCCGGCATGAAGATCTCGCACGGCACGCCGCGCTCATGCGCCGCGTACGCGACAGCCAGGCCGTGGTTGCCGGCGCTGCCGGCGACCACGCCGGCGCGACACGCCTCCTCCCCCAGCGCGGCGAGCTTCGCGAGCGCGCCGCGCAGCTTGAAAGAGCCGGTGCGATGCAGGCTCTCGGCCTTCAGCGCGACCGCGCCGCCGACGCGCTCGCTCAGCGTGCGCGAGCTGAGCACGGGCGTCTCGCGCACGACGCCCGCGCCGATCGCCGCGGCGGCGCGGATGCGCGCCAGGTCGACAGCCGCGAGCGCGTCCACCGCCCTCGTCCTCAGTCGGACAGCGCGACGACCGCGTCCAGCTCGACCAGCGAGTCGCGCGGCAGGCCCGCGACCGCGATCGCCACGCGCGCCGGCGGGTCGGTCTCGAAGAACGACGCGTAGACCTCGTTGACGGCCGTGAAGTCCGCCATGTCGCGCAGGTAGACGGTCACCTTGACCGCGTCGGCGAGGCTCGCCCCGGCGCTCGTGCAGACCGCCTGCAGGTTCTCCAGGCAGCGCCCCGCCTGCTCGGCCGCCGTCGCGCCGACGAGCTCGCCCGTCTCGGGGTGCAGCGGGATCTGCCCCGAGCAGAACAGCAGACCGCCGGTACGTACCGCGTGGACGTAAGGGCCGATGGCGGCGGGGGCGCCGGGCGCGTCGACGGACTGGCGATGTTGGGACACGGGCTTCCTCTCGTGATGACGATGTCGCCGCGCACGCTAGCGCTCCCGCGGCTGGCCGGGCGACCAGGTGCGGATGTGGCCCGGGCGGCTCGCGCGGGTAGCCTCCGCTCCCATGCCGAATCGGCTCGCCGACGAGACGTCCCCCTACCTGCTCCAGCACAAGGACAACCCGGTCAACTGGCAGCCGTGGGGCGGGCTTGCGCTCGCCGAGGCGCGCGAGCGCGACGTGCCGCTGCTCGTCTCGATCGGCTATTCGGCCTGCCACTGGTGCCACGTGATGGAGCGCGAGTCGTTCGAGGATCCGGCGGTGGCCGCGTACATGAACGAGCACTTCGTCTGCATCAAGGTCGACCGCGAGGAGCGCCCGGACGTCGACGCGATCTACATGGACGCCGTGCAGGCGATGACCGGCCACGGCGGCTGGCCGCTGAACGCGTTCGCGACGCCCGGCCAGGTCCCGTTCTACGCCGGCACGTACTTCCCCCCGGTCGGGCGCCAGGGCCTGCCGAGCTGGCGGCAGCTCCTGGAGGCGATCGTCGAGGCCTGGACGCAGCGCCGCACCGAGATCGAGCGACAGGGCGCGCAGATCGTCGAGCACCTCGGCGTCAGCGCGCGCATCGAGCCCGACCCGGGGGCACCGGAGCCGGGCCTGCTCGCCACCGCCGCGCAGGCGATCGCCGACCGCGAGGACCACGCCCACGGCGGCTTCGGCGGCGCGCCGAAGTTCCCGCAGCCGAGCGCGATCGAGCTGCTGCTCGCGCGCCACGACGGCGGCGGCGACCGCGGGTGGGCGGGACCCTCATCAGCCGACCCCGCGCTGCGCGCGCTGCGGGCGATGGCGCGCGGCGGCATCTACGACCAGCTCGGCGGCGGCTTCGCGCGCTACGCGGTCGATGCCGCATGGGTCGTCCCGCACTTCGAGAAGATGCTCTACGACAACGCGCTGCTGGCGCGCGCCTATCTGCACGGCTGGCAGGTCGGCGGCGACCCGCTGCTGCGCCAGGTCTGCACCGAGACGCTCGACTGGGCGCTGCGCGAGCTGCGCAGGCCCGAGGGCGGGTTCGCCTCGGCGCTCGACGCCGACTCCGAGAGCGTCGAGGGCAAGTTCTACGTGTGGACGCCGGAGGAGCTGCGCGCGGCGATCGGCGACGAGCGGCTGACCGAGATCGCGCTCGCGCACTGGGGCGTCACGCCAGGTGGCAACTTCGAGGGGCGCTCGATCCTCGTCCGCGCCGGCTCGGACGACGACCCGCCCGAGCTGCCCGAGATCAAGCGGCGACTGATGGCTGCGCGCGACCAGCGCGTGCGGCCGGGCCTCGACGACAAGCGCCTGACCGCGTGGAACGCGCTGATGGTGGGCGCGCTGGCGGACGCGGGCGCGGTGCTCGAGCGCGCCGACTACCTCGATGCGGCGCGCGCCTGCGCGGACTTCCTGCTGCGCGAGCTGCGCACGCCCGACGGCCGCCTGCTGCGCACGTGGAAGGACGGCCGTGCCCACCTCGCCGGCTACCTCGAGGACCACGCCTTCCTGCTGGAGGCGCTGCTGACGCTGTACGAGGCGACGTTCGACGAGCGCTGGTTCGCGCAGGCGCGCGCACTCGCGGACGTGACGATCGCCCACTTCGCCGACGCGGAGCGCGGCGGCTTCTTCACGACCGCCGACGACCACGAGGCGCTCGTCGCGCGGCGCAAGGACTTGGAGGACACGCCGATCCCGTCCGGCAATTCGGCGATGGCGCTCGGCCTGCTGCGGCTCGCGCGGCTGAGCGGGGAGCCGTTCTACGAGGAGCGGGCGCGCAGTGTGATCGCGCTGCTGCACCCGATCGCGGCGCGCCACCCGCTCGCGTTCGCGCACCTGTTGCAGGCCGTCGACTTCCTGCTGGCCGACGACGTGCGCGAGGTCGCGATCGTCGGCGAGCCGGCGGCGCGCGAGCCGCTCGTCCGTGCCGTCCGCGAAGCCTTCCGGCCTCACGTCGTGCTCGCCGGCGGCGACGGCGACCCGGACCGTCCGGCGGCAGCGACCGTGCCGCTGCTGGCCGATCGCCGGGTGGGCGGGACGGGTGGCCGCGCCGCCGCGTACGTGTGCGAGCGCTTCGCCTGCCAGGCGCCGGTGACCGAGCCGGACGCACTCGCGGCGCTGCTCGACTGAGCCGCGACGGCTACCCTCCAGGCCATGCCATCCCCCCTTCGCGTCGCGATCGTCGGGTCCGGCCCAGCCGGCTTCTACGCCGCCGAGCAGCTGTTGACCGCCAGAGACGCCGACGTACGCGTCGACATGTTCGAGCGCCTCCCGGTGCCGTGGGGGCTGGTGCGCTTCGGGGTCGCGCCGGACCATCCGAAGATCAAGGCGGTCACGCGGCGCTACGAGAAGACCGCGCGGCTCGACGGCTTCCGCTTCTTCGGCAATGTCGAGGTCGGGCGCGACGTGAGCGTCGAGGAGCTGAAGGCGCACTACCACGCGGTGATCTACGCATTCGGCGCAGCCGGCGATCGCAAGCTGGGGATCCCCGGCGAGGAGCTTCCCGGCTCGCACTCCTCGACGGAGTTCGTCGCCTGGTACAACGGCCATCCGGACTACTGCGACCACGAGTTCGACCTGACGGCTCGGACTGCCGTGGTCGTCGGCAACGGCAACGTCGCGCTCGACGTCGCGCGGATGCTGGCGCTGCCGCGCGAGACGCTGGCGCAGACCGACGTCGCCGACCACGCGCTCGAGGCGCTGACGTCCTCCTCGGTCGAGGAGGTCGTCGTGCTCGGCCGCCGCGGCCCGGCGCAGGCGGCGTTCACCACGCCCGAGCTGATCGAGCTCTCCGAGCTGGCGCAGGCCGACGTCATCGTCGATCCCGGCGACATGGAGCTGGATGCCGCGAGCGCGCGGATGGTCGAGGAGGCCGACGCGCAGACCAAGAAGAAGATCGAGGTGCTGCACGGCTACGCCGCCTCGGAACCGCACGGCCACGAGCGCCGCATCGTGCTGCGCTTTTACGCCTCACCGCTGGAGATCGTCGGCGACGAGCGCGTCGAGGGCGTGCGCGTCGGGCGCACGGAGCTGGTCGAGCAGGCGGACGGCTCGCTGCGCGCGGTCGTCACCGAGGGCGAGGAGACGATCCCCGCCCAGCTCGTGTTCCGCTCCGTCGGCTACCGCGGCGTGCCGATCGAGGGGGTCCCGTTCGACGAGCGCTCCGCGACGATCCCCAACGACCACGGCCGCGTGCTGTCAGAGGCGGGCGGCGCCCAGCGCCCCGGCGAGTACGTCTCCGGCTGGATCAAGCGCGGTCCGAACGGGATCATCGGCACGAACAAGAAGGACAGCCAGGACACCGTCGACTCGCTGCTCGCGGACGCCGCCGCCGGCAAGCTGCCGCAGCGGGTCGTCGAGGACCGCGACGCGATCGAGGGGCTCCTGACCGAGCGCAAGCCCGACCACGTCACCTACGACCACTGGCAGGCGATCGACGAGGCGGAGAGAAGCGCCGGCGAGCCCCACGGCCGCCCGCGCATCAAGCTGACCCGCGTCGAGCATCTGCTGGAAGCCGCCCGCAGCGCCCTCGCGCGCGACTGACGCAGCGCCGGGCCGGCCTGCCGTTGCCCGGTCCGGCGGGCGGGCAAGCGCGAGCACGGCGACGACGAGCGTGAGCGCTGCGACCACCAGCAGCGCCGCTGTCAACCACACGAGCTGGCGCGTGAGCGCGAGCATCGCCCGCGTGTCCTCGGACCGCTCGGACCCGTCGCCACGCACGACGACCACCAGCAGCGTCGACTCGCGGCGCCGCGACTTCCGCGTCGCGCCGGGCCGTCTGCGGCGCGCCTGAATCGTCCGAGCGATCACACCGCCGATTGTTGGACGGCGGCGAGCCTTGCGCAAGCACAAGATAGTGGGAAAACTGTCGATTTACAGGTAAATCCTAGAAGTCAGTAAAATGAGTACCCGCCGTGCGGGAGTGCGACGCGCTCAGCGTGCGGCCGATTCGCCGCCATGAGCAGAGAGCGCCGCACGCTGATCGCCGAGATCGGGACGCCCGCCGCCGCGCGCATCCGCCGCGCGACCGTCCGGGCGATGCTGCTCGTGGCTTCCCTCGACGCCGCCGCGCTGCTGATCGCTTCGGTCAGCGGCGCCGACGGCGAGCACATGGCCATCCGCCATGTGCTCGTCGGACTCGCGTTCGTGGCGCTGAACGCCATACCGCTCGTCACGCGGCGCGATCTCACCGCGCTGGTACTCACCCACCGCCGGCTGCTGCTGCCGCTGGCGCTGATCTCCGGCGCCCTGCTGTGGCTCGACGGTCCGACGCGGAGCCTGTACCTGCCGGCGGCGATGACGCCCGTCGGCGTCGCCGCGATGTTCGGCTTCCGCCGCGAGGGGGTGCTGTCCGCTGCGCTGGTGCTCGCCGGATATCTGACGGCCGCGCCGCAGAGCTCGTTCGCGAGCGGATCGGTCGAGCTGCTGCTCAGCGACGTCGTCACCGTCGGCGCGCTGCTGTTCGCCACGCTCGCGACCGTCCGCGTCGGCATGCGTGCGTCGGAGCGTGCCGGGGCGACGATCGACCGCCTGCGTGCCGATCCGGACCTGGCAAGGCGCCCGGCGCCGGCCGGCTCGCCTGGCGCATGGGCGCGCGCCCAGACGCCGGCGGCAGAGCGGCACGCCCGGATCCAAGTCGAGGTTCGCCGCTTGCTGCAGCAAGGCAAGCAGTACAAGACGATCCGCCACGAGCTGCAAGCGGATCACGGACTCGTCCTGAGCGACGACGACGTGCGCTACCAGGTGAGGAAGCTGCGGGCCGAGACCGCCGCCGAGCTCGGCGTCCCGACGCTCACGACCCTGCAGCTCGTCGACTATCTGCGCGAGCGTGCCGCGCAGCCGCCCGTGCAGGACGAGGCATGAGCGAGGACGGCGCCTGGTGGGCGCTGTGGTCCGGCATCACCCCGGGAGAGCGGGCGCGCCTTTGCGAGGAGGTCTTCTTCCCCGGGTATCGCGTCGCGCTCGCGGGCATCGCGATGCTGTGCGCCTGCGCGCCGATCCTCGCGTTCGCGAACCCCGAATCCAGCGATCTCGCAACGACGCTGATCGCATCCACGGCAGCCGCCCTCGTCCTGTGGGCGCGGCGCAACGCTGAGCAGAGCTACGCCTTCCTGCGACGGAATCCGCTCGTTCCGTCGGCGGTCGGACCGGCGCTCGCCGTGCTATCGCTGTGGCCCGCCGCGGATCCGAACGCGCTGTACTTCCCGGCGATCGGCACGCTGGCGATCGCCGTGACGGTGGCGCAACGACGGCGCGAGATCGCCGCGACGGCCGTCGCGATCGGTCTCGGCGTGCTGCTCTCCGCGTGGCTGAGCACGACCTCGCCCGAGCTTCGACAGGGTGGCGAGTGGGCGATCTCCGCGCTCGGCATCCTGCTCATCGCGGAGCTGCTCGCGCTGCTGGTGGACTTGCTCGCGCGGGTGCTGCTGATCGCCCCGGGAACCCCGCGCGCGGGCGTGACCCGTCGAGCCATCACCCGCAAGAGTGCGCCGTCCGCGGACGCCCCGTCCGAGCGCCAACGGCTCGCCGGCGCGCTCCGCCATGTCGCCGAGCGGGCCGCGCTGCGCACGGACGGCTACACCGTGCGTGAGCTGCAGGTGTTCATGCTGCTGCACGAGGGCCTGACGCAGGATCAGGCAGCCAGGTGGCTCGGTGTCCGGCCGGGGACCGTGTACGGCATCACGTCGAGGCGCCGCCGCGAGCACGGCCACATCACGACCGCGGACGTGATCGAGGACCTCCGCATCCGCGGCTACCTCCCGCCCCGGGACCCACCGTCGCTCGGATCGGGTCCTGACGCTAGAGGATCGGCAGGTACTTCTCCAGCTCCCACTGCGTCACCTGGACGCGGTAGTCCTCCCACTCCTGGCGCTTGATCTCGACGAAGCGGTTGAACATGTGCTCGCCGAGCGTGCGCAGGACGAGCTCGGACTCGGCGGTCAGCTCGATCGCCTCGCCGAGCGTCGCCGGGAGCTGCTCGATCCCGAGCCGACGGCGCTCGTCGGGCGAGAGGTGGTAGAGGTTCTTCTCCATCGGCTCCGGCAGCTCGTAGCCGTGCTCGATCCCCTCCAGCCCGGCCTGCAGCAGCACCGCGAACGTCAGGTAGGGGTTGCACGCCGGGTCGGGGCAGCGCAGCTCCGTGCGCGTCGCGCGCTCCTTGCCGGGGTGGTAGAGCGGCACACGCACGAGCGCGGAGCGGTTGCGCCGCGACCACGCGACGTACGTCGGCGCCTCGAAGCCGGGCACGAGCCGCTTGTAGGAGTTCACCCACTGGGCGAAGATCGAGCTGATCTCGCGCGCGTGGCGGAGCTGGCCGGCGATGAACGCCTTGCCGACGTCGGACAGGAAGTACTGGTCGTCGGCGTCGAAGAACGCGTTTCTGTCGCCTCTGAACAGCGACATGTGCGTGTGCATGCCGGAGCCGTTCTCGCCGAACAGCGGCTTGGGCATGAACGTCGCGTGCAGGCCGTACTGCATCGCGCACTCCTTGACGGTGAGGCGGTACGTCATGCAGTCGTCGGCCATCTTCAGCGCCGGCGCGTAGCGCATGTCGATCTCGTGCTGCGAGGGCCCGACCTCGTGGTGGCTGTACTCGACGTGGATGCCGAGCTGCTCGAGCGCGAAGATCGTCTCGCGCCGCAAGTCCGAGCCGGCGTCGAGCGTCGTCAGGTCGAAGTAGCCGCCCTGGTCGAGCGGCTCGGTCGATCTCGCGTCTCTGAAGTAGAAGTACTCCAACTCGGGGCCGACCATGAAGTCGTCGAAGCCCAGCTCGTGCATCCGCCCCAGCGCGCGGCGCAGGACGTGCCGGGGGTCGCCCTCATACGGGGTGCGCTCGGGCGTCTGGACGTCGCAGAACATGCGTCCGACGCCATCGTCCTGTGGCCGCCACGGCAGCACCGCGAACGTGCTCGCGTCGGGCACGGCGATCATGTCCGACTCCTCGATCGCGTTGAAGCCGGTGATCGAGGAGCCGTCGAAGCCCGCGCCGCCCTCGAACGCGTCCGCCAGCTCGCTCGAGTTGATCGAGAACGACTTGAGCTGCCCGAGGACGTCGGTGAACCACAGCCGGATGAAGCGGATGTCGCGCTCCTCAACGAGGCGCATGACGTCGTCGGCGGTGAGCGGGGCGTCGGGCATGACAGGGCTCCTGGGCAGTCGTCGCGGTGACGGGCCTGGGAACCGTATCGCGGGCGGGATCGCGTCAGGCGGCGCGCAGCGTGCGCGACTCCTCGACGGAGCCGTCGACCGGGACCTCGCCGGCGACGTTGACCATCGCCGTGAAGCGCTCGAGCGCGACCGCGGCCATCGCCTCGATCAGCTCCTCGTCGTCCCAGCCGGCCTCGCGCGCCTCCTCGTGCAGATGCATCGCCGGCTTGCCGCCGTCGAGCAGCGCGCCGACCCAGCGCAGCATCGCCGCCTCGCGCTCGTCCTTGCTCTCGCACTGGCGCGCGAGCTGGATCTCGTCGAAGCGCAGCCCGACCGCGCGCGCCGCGCGCGTGTGCATCGCGACGCCCGGCGCGGAGCCGTCGTGCTCGGCGACCGCGAGCGCCAGCCGCTCGAGCGTGGCCGGCGAGAGACGGCCGTGGCGCAGCTCGGAGCGATAGCGCGCGTAGGCGCGCAGTGCAGCCGGCGAGCCGGCGAGCACCCCGAGGAAGTTGGGAAGCTGCCCGCCCGTCGCCGTCGCGCCGCGCAGCACCGGGACGGACGCCTCGGGCGCCGTCAGGTCGTCGTGGATGTGGAACCGGCTCATCGGAGTTCTCATGGCGTCACCGCGTTCTGGGAGAAGCACTCGGGGCGCCGCGGCTTCCGCGCGCCCCGCGTGGAGGTGTGCGTCTCCTTATACGCAGGGACCTAAACGCAGTCTCAGCCTGGCGCGCAGCATCCCGCCAGGCATCGTCCTCGCCGGTTCGCTACGAAGTACGCCACCCGGCTGCGTCCTCCCCCGACGGGCGCTGCATCGCCAGGTCGCGTTCGGCGGATCAGGCGCCGTGCGCGGTTACGACAGCTACCACGATCAGGAACACGCCCATCATCACGGCCCACAGGGCGGCGCGGTCGGGGCGCGTGCCGGCGATCCGTTCGCTCGGGCGACGCGGCCGGCCGCGGCGTGCCGGGCGGGGCTGGCGCAGGCGAGATTCGGTCCCGCCCGCCCGCGGGGCGACCTGGCCGCGGATCACGACGGTGCGTCGCGCGCCGGCGGCGGGGCGGGCGGGGCGTGGGGGCGCCTCGGCAGGTGGCATTCGATCCTCTTTCGTCGGCTTACGGGGTTAGCTGACGGGCTCGCGCCGAAAGAGCGGCGCTACGTGCGGCCTGCACGATTCGCCCCGATGTCCTGGGTCCCCCGCTTCTCGCC